>BNJU01003063.1_pt1 | contig 45111 bp, 63 predicted proteins | sample 8539281 | NCBI WGS metagenome assembly BNJU01 (sample SAMD00202456, study PRJDB9452) | human saliva metagenome | isolation source: human saliva | place: Japan
AAAATTTTGAAAAGAGGTAGTGTATGCTGAACTTTAAACATGATATCCCGACCAAGTTGTATTTCGGTGAGGGACAGATAAAGAAATTGGCAAGCTCATTGGAGATTCGGTAAAAATGTACTGTTGGTATACGGTGGCGGATCAATCAAGAAAAATAGGTCTTTATGATGAGGTTATAAAGATTTTAAAAGAAAAACAACTTCAATATCACAGAATGTGACGGCGTGGAGCCGAATCTGAGGATTACCACAGTAGAGCGTGGAGTAAGACTTTGTAAGGGAGCATGATATTGATGGTCTTTTCAGCTGTAGGAGGCGGAAGCACCATCGACTGCGCAAAGGCTATTGCAGTGGGACGCTACTATGAAGGTGATGACTTATGGAGATGGTAAAGACAAGTTGGCATCTTGCAAAGGCTCTACCTCTTGTAGATATTCTTACACTCAGTGCAACAGGTTCGGAGTTTGATGCAGGCGGTGTAATTACAAATATGGATACTAATGAAAAGTTTGTGCTGTATACATATCCTTCAGTCAGCATATGCGACCCCTACATATACTTTCAGCGTATCAAAGCATCAGACAGCGGGCAGGCAGCGCGGATATAATGAGCCATATATTCGAAGGTTACTTTTCAAGACTATGGACAGCGACCTCTCGGACGGTATAGCGGAAACGGTTCTTAAGTCAGTAATGAAAAACTGCAAGATTGCACTTTGAGGATCCTACAAACTACTCTGCAAGAGCCAATTTGATGGCGGACGCCTCCGTAGCCTGCTCGGGAATTCCGGGTACGGTAAGCAGGAAACAGGATGGCCTTTGTCATGCGATGGAACATGAGCCTCCGCATACTATGATATTACTCATGGAGTAGGTCTTGCTATTTTAACGGTAAGATGGATGCGCATGATCCTTAATAAGGATGTAACTGCAACAGAGAGATTTGTAAAATTTGCAAGAAATGTAATGGGGCTTAGCGGTGATGACAACAGAGCATTGGCATTTGCAGGAATAGATGCGCTTGAAAATTACTTTAAAGAAACAGGTATTCCCTATGACTCTTACAGAGCTTGGTATTGACGACAAGTATTTTGAAGCTATGGCGGCTCATGCAAAATGTGGACGGATATTTAAAAAGATGCCTTTGTAGCGCTTACAAATGAGGACATAGTTGAAAATCTATAAGGCATGTTTATAGTATAAAACACGATTATACTTTTAAAATATAAAACACGATTATACTTTAAAAACACTTGATTTATTCTCTAAAATACCGTAAAAGTATCTAGCGTACTTGGTGAGTTCGAGACCTTCCTCACCTAAAACAAAACTAAAGGAGAAGATATGAAAAATATTACAACAAAGATGATGGCACAGGGTGCCGTCATAGCGGCAGTATATGTGGTGCTTACACTTTGTATTTGCACCTATAAGCTTCGGTGCAATCCAGTTCAGAATTTCTGAGGCACTTTTGCATTTTGCCTTTCTTTACAGTGGCTGCAGTGCCGGGAGTAAGTATAGGATGCCTTTGGCAAATATACTTGCAGGAGCCGCACTTCCCGATATTATATTCGGAACATTGGCTACACTGATAGGTGCGATAGTAAGCTACAGACTCAGAAGTGTTTCAAAGTGGCTTGTATGTGTGCCGCCGATACTTGCAAATGCAATTATTATTCCTTTTGTACTGAAGTATGCTTACGGTTTACCGGATTTGATACCGTATTTGATGCTTACAGTCGGAATAGGTGAGGTACTTGCGGTAGCTGTTTTGGGAAATTTACTTATGTTAGCTCTTGAACCAAAAAGTTCATTTATTTTCGGTCATGAAAACAAGGTCAGCCAAAAAGCTTAGAAAATATAATTTTTTATAATGAAATATCCTGACAAAGTCACAAGGACAAAATGCCTTGTACTTGTCAGGATATTTTTGTTTTATGTAGAAATTAAAAATTTTTTTAGAAAAATTATATATATTATTTACATTTTGCTTTTTTTCTGATATAATTTACTACAATATGTATATATAGATATTGTTTAGCCGATAAGTGCGATTAAAAAATTAAAGTGCTTTTATCTTTTTATGTCCGGACAAATTCAGAAGGTAAAAGCACTTTTAGAATTAAAATCAGAGAAACAAATTAGTATGAAAAAAAGCAATAAAATTTACTTTGTTGTTACATAGCTATATGATTCAATTGTTTTTATTGCTCCAATTGCAAAAAGCGAGCAAAAACATATACGGATAACGAAGTAAATATCAGCAAAAGAGACTTGATTATATTACTTGAAAAGCTTTCAGGTAACTTGGGATCCGACATAGCGGACATAGGAAATTACGCAAATGCGGATGAAGAGTATATTAAAAGCTCTGTAGAGAAATTAAAAAGGACTAAATATAATAGATGAGCATGTATCATATGCCAATCTTTATGAAAGTCCTAAAAGGAAGATGTCTATTACCTACTTGCAAGGTATATAGGTATTGAAGCGGCTGAGGGGAAAACAGCTTTTATTGATGATGAGAAATTACAGTCATGGTCAAGAGGCTATATAAAAGAACTTGAAAACCTTGGTGTTATTGAGGGAAAAGATAAGAACTTTGAGCCCGGTAAAGTCTTAAACAGAGGCGAGTTAAGGGATGTAATAAAGAGCTCTTTCCTTACGGTCATCAATACCTCTCAAAATTTTAAGGCGGATGAAAACAATAAGTCAAAGGCTTTTATAGTTGTCAATACCAATGATGCCGTTATAGAAAATATAAAAATACAGACTCCGATACTTATAAACCAAAAGTCGAGTAACGGAAGGTTAAGGATTATAAATTCAGATATAAGTAAAATCTATATTGCCTCAGGAAGCCAAAACTTTGAGGTGCAACTTTCAAACTCTAAGTTACAATCGGCAAAAAGCCTCGGTAAAAATATTTCCTATACAAATTTGGGACCTGACGGGAAGGTAGGACCTTTGCCAAATCCGAGGAGTATAAGCCTGAAGGCGGAAGATCGGTTAAGAGGATAATAAAGGAAGTAGAAGTAACGGTTCATCAGACAGTTATTTTTGGAGGCAATAATCAAAAAGAAAAATAAAGCTCAAAGTGACAAAGAAACCGAAGAAAAAGTAACACCACAAAATAAAGATACAGTTAAGCCGGAGGAGAAAAAAGGTACAGGAAACATTTCTGAAAATAAGAAAACTCAGAGTGAAGTCTTGCCCAAAGTAAATGAAGGTACTCCTAATGAAGGTAAAAAAACAGTGCAGCGGAGAATTTGAGTGAAGACTTTATAGTACTGAATGAACATTTATATGCGGATAAAAACATTAAAATATAAAGCCGTTAACGGAGTGACTCTTGAAGACAAAGCGCTTATAGGACTTAAATTAAGCGGAGAAAATAACGGAGTAAAGCTTTAATGTAAAAGTGGGAAGGTGATAGTCTTCAGCAGGTAAAAAATGCTCAAAAAGGAGAATATAGGCTTGCTGTAAGCAGCTTAGAGGATCTTGTAATCAACGACAAGAACTATGGCAAGGTAAAATTTATAGTTAAAAATAATTATAGAATAGGTGAGTTATGAATAGAATAAGTAAAAACTTGCCTTTGTTTTTGTGCCGTACTTCTTATAAATTCTTGGTTTCTACAGCTAAGCCGGGATTTGCGGCACAAAATAACGGGGACAGAGTTTCAGAGTATGTAAAAGAGGCAGATAAAAAATTGAATTCGGCTGATACCGATGCCGAAAAAAATGAAGATAAGCCGAAAGAGCTCAGGCTTATAATAGAGCTTGATAAGGACTCCTTGATAGAAGAAGCCATAAATAAAGATATGGACTATGATAAACTGGATGATTCCTTTATAGATGAAAAAAAGCAGGAGCTGAAAGAAGATCAGGATAAGCTTGTAAAAGATATAAAAAATGAGGATATAAAGGCGGATACTAAGGAAGTAAGGCACTATGATACCATATTTAACGGAATATCACTAAGTGCCGATGCGACTGAGATAGAAAAAATAGAAGCGCTTCCCGGAGTAAAAAGTGTCTATGTATCACAGGAGTTTCAAAGACCTTATCTTAAGTCATCCAACAGTATAACAGGTTCGGGATATGCGTGGAATACACTTGGATATAAAGGCGAGGGCAGTGTTATTGCGGTAATAGACTCAGGTATAGACTACAGACATAAGGCACTCAGGTTGGATGAATCTGTACATCCTATGTATACAAAGACAGATATAGAAAAGATTATAGCTGAAAACGGATTAAAAGGCTCTTATTATTCGGATAAAGTACCTTACGGCTATAATTATTATGATTTTAATAAGAACTTACGTAACAGCTACGGTGTAATGCACGGTATGCATGTATCAGGAATAGCTGCCGCCAATGATATTGAGAGCGGTACTTTCGGAGTGGCACCTAATGCACAAATACTTGCGCTTAAGGTATTTTCAGATGACCTTGAGTATCCTACAACATTTACCGATATTTGGTTGAAAGCCTTGGATGATGCTATAACATTGAAGGCCGATGTAATAAACTTAAGCCTGGGAACGGCAGCCGGATTTTCAATGGAGAACAGAGCTTATCCGGAAAATGAGGTTATAGAAAAGGCAAGAAAAGCCGGAATAGTGATTTCAGTAGCTGCCGGTAATGACGGAAATATTACTTCCGGAAATATAAATAATGTAGAGCCTTTAAAAGAAAATTATGATACCGCTTTAATTGCAAATCCTGCTGTAAATGAAGGAACTATAGCGGTTGCATCCATGGAAAATACTAAAAGGCATATGTATGTCATAAGGTGGAAGGACAGCTGGGATGCCTATGTAAATGAAGAGATGGATTTGCATAAAGGAGAAAATCCGAAAAAAATTATAAGTGCGGACATATTTGATTTAAAAAATGCTAAGCAAGAGCTTATTAAAAAAGAAAATATAGAAGGTAAGCTTGTACTCTTTGAGATTCCTACAACAAAAGACAGCTTAGGATTTGGTGATAAACTTGAGGCAATAGCTGAATTAAAAAGCCTGCCGCCATTGTTTTTTACAACAACAGGAGCATGGCTGAGCAGATAGGCGGTAATCTTGAAGTTCCGGGTAATGCGGGAAAACTTACCTGTATCCGTATAAAAAGAAGTACCTATGATAAGTTAATGGAGGAATACGGTTACAATAATAATCTGAGACCTGAGATATTTACGGAAATGACGGATGTTGACAATGTAGCGGGAGGAAGCGTTTCAAAGTTTTCTTCATGGGGGCCAACTCCGGATCTTAGAATTAAGCCGGAGATAACCGCTCCGGGAGGACATATATACTCAAGCGTTGAGGACGATAAGGGCATAAGGATATGTCCGGTACTTCCATGGCGGCTCCTCAGGTAACGGGAGCTACAGCCATCTTAAACAATATATAAAGGTAAAGAATATACAAACAGATAACAGTTCGGAATTTATAAAACTTTTACTTATGAATACCGCAACTCCTTTAAAGGATGAGGGAATATTTGAAGATATACCATATTTTGTAAGACAGCAGGGAAGCGGTGCTCTAAATATTGAAAATGCCTTAAAAACCACTGTAGTAGTAAGGGCACAGGAACCAATGACAATATAGCCGACGGAAAGCTCGAGCTTAAAGAACTTAAGGATAAAAGGTTTGATGTAAGACTAAGTCTTGAAAACTTTGGTGACAGTACAAAAAGCTATGATATAAATTCAGTTGCACTTTATGAGCCTACAGACGGTACATATAGGCTGCAAAGATCTGAAATATTACATTCAAATGAGTCTAATATAGGCAGAGAGATAAGCGTTGAAGCACATTCATCCGCAAGTATAGATTTCACTATGGATTACTCGGATGCGGAAAACCTTGAAGAGGATAACTTTATAGAAGGTTTTATAAGTCTTAGAGACAAAGACGGTATATCAAATCTTAATATACCTTTCCTCGGATTTTACGGAGATTGGGGTAAACAAAGAGCTATAGATGCATTTCAGCTTCCTGAGATCGGAAGTGAAAAAAGAAATGTACAATTTTTTGTGAATAAAAATGCCGGAGTAAGCTCTTCAATGCTTGGAACAAGTATGATGCTTAAACTTCCACTGTACAATAATGAAATATATTTCTCACCGAACAGTAAGTACTATCCCGATGTGGCGGCAAGAATAGCACCACTCAGAAATATGGAGCAGGTAGAGTATTCGATACTTGATGCGAAGACAGAGGAAACTTTAAGAGTTTTAGGAGTTTCAAAGCAGGTAAGGAAGCTTAGCAGACTTTCGGTCAATAAAAGCTTTAAGTTTATGCCGGAGTCGGTATGGGACGGAAAAATCGGTGAAGGAATTGCAGAGGACGGTGCCGAGTACATATATTGTATAAAGGCAAAGCTTAATACTAATAATGTAGGAGGCAATGGAGAACAGGTCTATAAATTCCCTGTACGTGTGGACAGCATGGCTCCGAATCTAAGCACGGCTAATGAAGTGCTGGTAAATGATATTGACGGCAATATGAAGGAGATAGTATTTAATGTTCATGATAAGGGCATAGGTATAGAGAATGTATATTTGCAGTCAATAAGATATGCACAGAATGATAAGGCCGATACAAGTATAAGATACGGAAAATCCTTTGTTATAAGATTTCAAGATGAACCTGTGAAGGACGGAAAAGAGCTTGTAAAGGTTGAAGACGGCAAACTTAATATACCTTTAGAAGCGGTACCTGACAGTCCAACCGCAAGAGGGGAAGTATATGTTTATACCAACGGTTACAGAAATTCGGATATTGAAGTACATTGTCCGTATTTTGCGGATACTTCAGATCTTATAATAGATGCCGTTGACTATATGGATAATAAAAGCAGAACCACTCTTTCAGATGTCAGAGAAGGCAATTATAATCAGATTAATTTCTTAACTTTTTGACTACATAAGCAATAAAAAAATGCAAGTGTTTATGTAAACGATATAAAACTTGATGATATGACTTACAGTCTGATAGAAAAGGAAGCGGTGATTAGGATAAAGCTGGCGGATGAAGAGTCACATTTGCATAAACTCACTTTGAAACATGATAATATCGAAGAAAATATAATTTTGGATAATAAAAGTAAATTCTGAAATATCAAAAAAATATAATTTCAAATATGATGAGGACAAGCTTTTGTTATGAATTTGCAATAAATCCTGTTGAATCAAGCTTTGATATTACAACAGTATTTAGAGACGGAAAGCCTATTCAAAATATTCATGAGAGCATAGAAGAAGCAGGTATTACAGATATTACAATTAATAATGCTACCATGTCAAATGCGGAAAGAAAGCCATATCCTGTAGTATTCCTTAAAACACCTGAGTTTTTTGATGTACTTGGCAATACAGAAGGTGAAGAAAAGCAGATAGATGTATCAGGTTTTGTAGGATATGTGGACGAGGATGACAGTGTAGAAAGTGTGCAAATAAAGCTTGTAGATAATGAAGGAAATGAACTCTCAAGTCCGATAAATATAGGAAAAGAGGATCTTGTAAAGAGCAATATTATCTACAAAAAGAACGGAAATGTAATATATAAGGGAGAGGCGTATTCTTTTGAAAGTAAACTGAAGCTTGAAGCATTTAATGTTAATATAAAAGTTGAGGTAAATACTAAAAAAACGAAAAAAATCGGCAAGTATGGTAAGAAGATTATTCTATGATAAGATAAATCCTTTTTATTGATTATAAGGTCTATGAAAGAGAGCTTGATTCCGATACGGTAAAAATAAAGGTTCGCTCACGAGATAATTCATTTAAATTAAGTCTCTATAACGGAGACTCACTTATAGGTACTGACGATAAAACCTCAATTTCTTATATTGAAGGTAAAGACGGTAATACTACGCAGATAGTTACACAAATAGAAGTTCCGCTAAACGAGGGGCAAAACAGTATAAAAATAACTGCCATAGATCTTGCCGGCAATAAATCGGAAAAAGACCATATATATTTACAGGGCAAAAAATAATTAGCACATAAAAAGGAGAGTCGAGTAAGGCTCTCTTTTTTATATTTTGCACAATCTATCTTGCCATATATCGACCGAACAACGGTTTAGGGATTGCATACGAATATTTTTAGGATTTATAATGTATTTACAGACGGAGAAAGGAGCCATATAAATAACTTTTATAAATGATCGTTTAGCCATCAAAGTCCCCAATATAAAAAGTTGTAAAAGTAATATCTAAAAATTCAATTTTTATCTTAGACTCTATTAGGAGTAAATTCTAATTATTATTCAAATCGAAACCCGAAGATTTATACATATGAAAATAAGAATATCATCTGATTGCACAGCACACACTGCTTTAGTGGATAGAAAGAAAGTATATGCAGGTGTTTTCTATATTTTATTAAAGACCGTCTATAATTATATGTAAAAATCAAACATCAAAAAAAGATTTATCAATGAAAAAGTGTCACAGAAAGGCTGAACTAGGTAGCCGAACATTGATAAAAACAAATCAAAAAGAGAAATGCCGTGTAAGTATAACTGCCAGAACAATAAAAAAGTTTTTGGCAGTTTTTTATTGTATGATGATGTTACTAAAATTTTAATATAGTCGTATATTTACCTTTATCTAATTTTTGAAATATACTATTGATTAAAATACATACTTTCAGTTAATTGGATAAGTCTATAAAAAGTCGACTACGATATTTTTCTTTAATCTAATGGAATTATAGTATCTGCAATTATATTTTTTATCCAATTACAATCGTAGTTGAGAATTATGATATTAGAGCCATCTAATTGAGCTACCTTTTGTAAATTCATATATGTAGAGTTATCATATATATAAATTATCTACCAGTGGTATTATAACGTCTTTCAATATCTTCTTTCGGTATACCATGACCACCTTTACTTTAACTCTGTCTGCAACTCTTTGAATAGCTAACTTTGAGCTTTCAAGTCCAACGTAATGCAGTTTAATTTTAAAGCCTGACTTTTTGGCATTTAATATATTATTTATGATACTTCTTCCACTTAGTGTAGTTTCCTGATTGAATGAAATACCTTTTTATACAATCTTTAATTAAGCGTACAGTCTCTTTCATTGCTTCAGCTTGATCTTTGGTATTTCTCAATCCCCACCATTAGCAACTAATATTTCATCAGAATTAATTCTGACACCTAAGTTATCATGAGGTATATATTTCATATTGTATAGTGTTGATTTACGGAACCATTTACACCGGCAAAATTGTATATGTTGGCTGCATTAAAAATATACCTTTATCAATTACTTCTCTAATTGTTGGCTTAAATATATATATCACCAACAGAAATAAAAAAATTCAATAACATTTTCATCACCTATAGCAGTAAGTATATTATCTATAGTTATATCCCATTCGGGAATTTTTTTACACTCTTCATATAATTCGAATATTTTAGAGACTACTTCTTCTTTACTAAGTTTTTCTGTATCCATAAATGACTCCTGTTCTAAAAGGTTTTTGATAAGGAATAGCTTATAATTTAGTTATCCTTATGATCATCATGAGCAATAAAAGGATTGTCCATAGTGACTATAAAAAGGTATTCCTTATTCTCTTATATAATACAACATTTAAAAATACAAATGTAATATTAAATCATGATATATTAAAAACTATTTTAAGTCACATCAAAGCTTCAAGTTGCCTCCAAGGATTATCAAGTTTGTGAGCTTTGTTAAGTCAAAAGAATGTATACAAAAATAAAAAAGACCCTTAAGAGGTCTTTTTAACCGCACAATGCGGACCATAGGCGATATCGGATAAACCTTATTTGCACTCGCTTTGTTAATTCAATTAAAGAATATCATATCAAATAAAAAGTCAATATAATATTTTAAGTATAAGAATACTATCTTAAACATTTATACATATTTATATTGTATACTGGTTATGAACACTATTTATATTTTGAATTATATGGAGGCAATGTGAAGAAAAAGGGTTTTGATAGGTATTGTAATAGTCCTATGCGTTGTGCTTGGGATTATATTTTTGCCGAGAGAGATAGAAGAGATAGTCGGTTCAAGTGAGAAAATATCAGAGGCGCAGATTTATCAGGTAAAGGACGATGAGGTGGCGCTTGTATATAACTACTCATTACAGAAGGCAAAGGCTGTATATAATGACGGTGTGGTATATATACCTTTGAATTGGACAAGGTCAATACTTAATGACAAGTTTTATTACAGTGACGATGAAAAGCTGCTTTCGTATGCACTGCCGACAGAGATAGTATACGCAAATTTTGAAAATAAAGATAAGAACGGCAAGCCGCTGCTGCTTGAAAAGGATAATAAGACATATATTTCGATAGAGACAGTAAAGACATATACCGATATTTGGACAGATACATTCACAGACGGTGATATCAAGAAGATATATATAAATGATAACTTCGGTGAATATGAAGAGGGTAATGTCAAAGCAAAGTCGGCACTTAGAGTTGATGCAAGTATGCTTTCAGCAAGTATAGAAAATGTCGAGATTGAAAAAGACAGCAAGGTAACTGTAGTAGAGCAAAAAGGCAAGTGGGATAAGGTGCTTACAGAAAGCGGCGTTATGGGCTATATAAAAAGAAAGCATCTGAAAAATATAAATAAAGGTAACAGAGTCAGCAGCTTTGTAAAGCCCGAGTACACATCTATGTCGATGGATGAGAAGGTGGTACTCGGTTGGCATCAGGTTACAGCTGCGGCGGCCAATAAAAACTTTACAAAGGTAGTTGATAATACCAAGGGAATGAATGTCATATCTCCTACATGGTTTAAGCTGTCTGATAACAAGGGTAATTATACTTCTATAGCAAGCAAGGATTATGTGGATGCTGCACATAAGAAGGGATTGAAGGTTTGGCCGCTTATTGACAATTTCAGCGATAAAATCAGTACATTGAAAATCCTCTCATCTTCAGCAAGTAGGAAAGAACTTATTGAAAATTTGATGAGTGATACCAAGAAATACGGATTTGACGGAATAAACATAGATTTTGAATATTTGACACAGGACAATGCTCCTCATTTTATAGAATTTATACGTGAGCTGTCGGTTTCGTGCAGGAACAATAAGGTGGTACTGAGTGTGGATGTTCCGGTTCCGGCATCATACAATACATTCTACCAAAGGGCTGAGCTTGCAGAGGTAGCGGACTATGTTATAAATATGGGCTACGATGAGCATTACAGCGGCTCTGATGAAGGCAGCAGTGCCTCCATAGATTTTGTGAAAAATTCAATTACAGACAGCCTAAAGGAAGTACCGAAAGAGAAGCTTATCAATGCGGTGCCTGTATATACCAGAGTGTGGACTAAGGAAAACGGTAAGGTAAGTTCAACCGCCTTAGGTATGACAGGAGCGTCAAACTGGGTTAAGGAAAATAATGTAAATCTTACTTGGGATGATACTGTAGGGCAGTATGTCGGACAGATAAGCGTGGGCAGTGCCACCAAGTATATTTGGATGGAAGATGAGAAGTCTATGAAGCTTAAGATGGATGCAGTCAAGGAGGCTGAACTTGCAGGAGTGGCGGTCTGGAAGCTCGGACTTGAACCGAAAGAGATTTGGGATGTTATATCATATAAATGATAATGGATATTTAAAATAAAATGTAGTACAATACAATTGCTTACAAAATTTCAGTCATTTTTGTGTGGCTGATTTTTTGTGCAATTTTGAGGAATGAAAGGGTGGCATGGTGAGAAAATTTAAAGTAGCTCCAATATTTTTGGACTTACCATATCGATATTTACGGCATTTAATACCTATGCAGGTGTTGACGGCTGGAAGCTTGAAAATAACAAATGGAAATATTATAAAGAGGATAAGGCACTCAAGGCCTGGCAGCAGATAAATAACAATTGGTATTTCTTTAATGAAGACGGAAGTTTAAAAACCGGATGGTATTTGGATACTTACAATAATTGGTATTTTTTGGACAGCAGTAAAACTGCCAATGAGGGAGTGCTTTTATCAGGTTGGCAGTGGATAGACGGATACTGTTATTATTTTGAAGGAACGGACAAGGCTACATTCGGAAAGATGTATGCAAATACTGTCGTCAAAGGTACTAGAGTCGATGCTGCAGGCAGATGGGTAAATGAAAGCGGAAAGGCGTATTATGAAGCCGGTAAAGGAATAAGTACAGGTAATGCTTCACACAGCTTATCAAATACCGCAAAGAAAGCGGGGTCTGCAGGAGGTTCGGGAAAAGGCGGAGGTTCGGGAAGAAACGGAAGTTCGTCAGACTCGGGAAAAAGTGAAAGCCCGGAAGGAAGCGGATACATAAGCCAAGGCGAAATCACTGAGAGAGCAAAAGTATCAAACGAGTCACGTAACAGTAATATGGGAAGCTTTCCAAAAAGTGATGATACGGCTGTTTCAAACGGAAACAAGATATCGGATATAAGTGTTTTACCGGGTAACCTAAGCGGTAATGCCGATAAGATTAAAATAGGAAATGTAGTAGATGATACAAATAACAAAATAAAGAAAAGTACTTCACAAAATTCCGGAGAAGATAATCTAAGACCTGATGAAACAACGATAAAAGACTAAGTCCGATACGGTAGAAAATAATGCAAGTCAGCCTGAAAATATAAAACCGGACGACAGTCTTATAAAGCCTGCCACATCTTCCAATGCAGAAATAACAAAAGAAACCGAGGATAATAAGAAAACCGAACAGGAAAGAAAAGAAAATATACAGGATAAGGCTGAAAATATAAAAAGAGGCACTTATTACCGCAAAAGAATAACAATGTTGTTCAGTACACAGATGAAGAAGGTGAAATAAGAACCGTTATCTGGGCAAAGGGCATAAATGTCTCGTTATGGGAGCAGGCGGAGACTTTAGAAAAGAAGTTACACAGGGCGGTTTTGATACCTATGTAATCTATAAGGCTCCTTTTTCAAGCGGAAACGGATGGTATGATGTCAATAAGACAAGAAGCGGCGGAAATATTGATATAGATAAAAATCTTTGTTTTGCTGCGGCGGCATCAAATATGCTGCATTGGTGGTTTGATCAAAACAGCGAGAACGTCGACAATTATATAGCAAAAAAAGGGGATATAATCCGTGCAAATAGACGACTGTCGGAATTGAAGAATTCATTTGAAAGTCAGGAAGAGAGCAAAATATTTGAACTTTATAAGGTTTTGTACGGTTATAATGAGAGAGGTTTTTATACCGACCTTTTGATGGATCTGTTTATCAACGGGTACAGACCTAGACTTAGCGGTGCAACAAATATAGAAAATGATAATCTGATTCCTGATAATAACGGTGGATTTTTCTATGATGTATTTAAAGGTGAGAAGCTTACAGACCGTACTGATGGCGGAGACTATGAATATTTAAGTGAAAAACTTAAAGAAGTACTTGGAGACGGCGGTTTGGTCGGATTATCTCTATAAAGGTACTTTCAAGAAAACCATATAGTAACTTTATGGGGTGCGGAGTATGATTTGAACGGAAATTTAAAAAGCCGTATATGTCAGCGATTCCGATGATCAGGATGAAAGCGATGTAGGGTATGAAACGCTATGAAGTCCGCAATGTTGGAGGAAAAGCAAAGCTTTCCACAAATATTAGTGATAAATCGGCAGTGCCGCTGTAGGATATCTGCATATCCTTTACCTCGGAAGCAACGGTGGAATAATTATTTCAAATAATAAAGGTCTGAATCATATACAAGTAATCTTGTAGTATGATTCAGACCTTTTATTATATTATCCTTTTTATATTTTTTGCCAGAATTTTATCAAGCTCTTCTGAGAAATTACCGTTTGAAACCAATACGTCAATATCGTTAAAATCCGATACCTTAAAAAATCCTACCGCTTCTTCCTTAGTGTTGTCACATAAAAGCACGGTTTTATCGGCATTTTCTATCATACTCTTTTTTACAAGTCCCTGTGAGTCGTCTCCCTCAAAAACTCCCTTGGTACTTATCGCCTTACATGACATGAAGGCAAGTTCGGCATTAAAGTTTTTGATAAAGCTTGACGCGAACTCTCCTACAATGGAAAGGCTCTTGTGCTTTAATACGCCCGGACAAAGAAAGCATTTGAGATTCTGAGCATTTGAAAGCTCATTTGCAATATTTATTCCGTTAGTAATGATAGTGATATTTTGTCTCAACTTCAACATAGGGGCCAATTGGCAAACTGTAGAGGATGAGTCAAGAAAGATGACCATATCATCCTTTAAAAGCGGTGCGGCCTTACCTACAATAATCTGCTTTTTGTCAAGGTTTTCTATTCTTCTCATTCCGATAGGGCTTTCATTGGCGGACTTGACAATTACCGATACATATCCGTGAGATCTCTTTATAGTGCCTTCTTCTTCAAGTGCAATCAAATCTCTTCTGACAGTTGAGCGTGAAGCATAGACACGTTTGCAAAGACTGTCTATGGTAGATATACCGTTGCACTTATTAAGCTACATCCAATATCTGTTGTTTTCTTACTTTGAATCCATAAAATCCTCTTAATATATCTTTTTATATTGATTGCATTAAAGAGCGTAGCAATCAATATATAGGTTTGAACAAAAAGTTCATATATGAACATTATATCATAAAATAAAAGTATTCAAGAATATATCCATATATATATTTTTATTATTAAATATGATATATTCTAGTTAATGAAAAACATTTTCGGTAATATCTTAGGAAAATGAAAGTAGAACCAAAAGTTAGGAAAAATAAATTATTATTTTAAAAATTTTTTTCTGACAAAGAGGCCATAACTGACAAATAATTGAAAACAAACTTTCAAAGCATAGTTTACGGCAATTTTTGAAATTTTTATTTTTCACGGGGGTGTGAGTTTTCTGAAGTATTATCGACTTTATTATTGAAAGTTGGTGAAGTATGAACAAGGTATTGGCTTTCGATATGGGTGCGACTTCCATCAGAGGTATTGTTGGATATATTGCTGACGGAAAGCTCATCACTGAGGAAGTTATGAGAATGTCCCACAGTATAAAGAACAAAGACGGCAGGTTATATTGGGACTTCGATGCAATTTTGGACAAGATAGTAAATACAATCATCGAGAATAAGGATGTGTCCTGTATAGGTATTGATACATGGGGCGTAGAACTTCGGTATGATTGACAAAGACGGAGAGCTTATAGATACTCCTTTCTCCTATAGAGATGAGAAATACTCTATAGGAAGAGAAGAAGCAAAGTCAAAGATAAGTGAGCTTGAGATATTTAAAAACAGCGGTAATCAGATAATGACTATAAACACCGTATTTCAACTTCTCACTCTTAAGAAGCTCAACCCTGATATATACGAAAAGGCTGACAAGCTGCTTATGATGCCGGATCTTATCTTCTATATGCTTACAGGCAAGAAGGTGGGAGAGGAAACCATATGGTCGACTACAGGACTTTACGATATGGGAAAGAAAAAAGTTTCAGATACCATATTTGAAAAGCTTGAGCTTAAAAAGAGTCTGGTTCCTGAGATTGTAAAGGCTACAGAGGCGGTCGGAAATACAAGAGATTCAAGGATAGAAGTGTTAAAGAGTTTGAATATAGATGTGATTCCTGTTTGTACACATGATACTGCAAGCGCACTTCTTATGACGGATTCTTTCCTTGATGAAGACAGTATGTTCTTAAGCTGCGGAACATGGTCGCTGATAGGCAGTGCGGTGGATAAATGTATCATAACAGATGAGGCATATGAGAACAATCTGACAAATGAGCTCGGATTTGACTCAAAGCCGATGTTCTTTAAGAATATCACAGGACTTTATCTGCTTGAAAAGTATAAGTCACAGCTTGAAAAGAAGCTTGGAAGAAAGATTTCATTTGATGAAATAAGTGCTTATGTAAACGGCTTGGACAAAAAGCTTCCGACTATAGATATGGATGCGGAGGTCTTTGCAAGAGAAAGTATCGATGTAAAGACTGAGATTGATAGATTCATTGAAAATAACGGAGGGAATATTCCGGAGGATGACTTTGACTACTTTGCTGTTATTTATGAGAGCATGGTAAATAAGTATATCGAAGTAAAAACCGATATTGAAAAGATTTTACATAAGAATTTTAAAAGAATACATATCATCGGTGGCGGTGCCAAGTCAAGCGTACTTACATCTATGATTGCAAATAAAATGGGGGTAGATGTAAAGGCGGGACCTTATGAGAGCTCAGCCCTCGGAAATATACTTCTTTCACTATTACATATGAAGGAAGTAAAGGATTTAAAAACAGGTATTGAATTGATCTTAGGATCATGTGAGATAAAAACAGTGGATTTCAAATAAGGAGGAAGTATGAAACATCCAAAAATCGGTATCAGACCTACAATTGACGGCAGATGGGGCGGCGTTAGAGAGTCGCTGGAAGAGCAGACAATGGGAATGGCAAAAAGAGCTGCAAAGCTTATAGAAGACAACTAAGGTATCCTGACGGAGAAAAGGTGGAGGTTGTTATTTCACCTACAACTATCGGAGGAGGTGCCGAGGCGGCTGTTTGTGAAGAGTATTTTGCAAATCAGAATGTAGTGGGAACACTTACAGTTACACCATGCTGGTGCTACGGAACAGAGACAATGGACTTGAATCCGAACACAATCAAAGCTGTTTGGGGATTCAACGGAACAGAGAGACCGGGTGCTGTTTATCTTGCGGCAGTTATGGCGGCATATGCACAGAGAGGACTTCCTGCATTCTCAATTTACGGAACGGAAGTTCAGGATAAGGATGAAACAACTATCACAGCAGACGTTGCAAAGAAGATCTTGGACTTTGCAAGAGGTGCCGTATCTGTAGGAATCATGAAGAATAAGTCATATGTAAATATCGGTTCGGTATCTATGGGTATTGCAGGCAGTGTGGTAAATGTAGACTTCTTACAGAAGTATCTTGGAATGAGAACCGAATGGGTAGATATGACAGAGGTTCTTAGAAAGAATTACACTTAGTATCTATGATCATGAAGAGTTTGAAAAGAGCTCTTGCATGGGTAAAGGAATACTGCAAAGAGGGTATGGATATCAATGCAGGTAAGGACTTCCCTGAGATAATCAAGAAATCAAGATATATTAAGGATGACGAGCAGTGGAATTCTGCGTAAAAGCATGCAATGGTAGTAAGAGATATCATGAAGGAAATCCGAAAGCTTAGCCGAAATGGGATGGCATGAGGAGTCACTTGGAAGAAACAGTATTGCAGGCGGATTCAGGACAGAGAATGTGGACAGACTGGCTTCCAAACGCAGACTTTACAGAGGCTATTATGAGCTTCAGGTTTCAACTGGAACAGTAAGAAGATGCCGACACCGTTTGCAACAGAGAATGATACATTAAACGGTTGCAGCTATGATGTTCGGATGGCTTTCTACAGAAAGGCGCCCTATCTTCTCAGACGTTAGAACATACTGGTCACGGATGCGGTGAAGAGTAAGCGGTAAAGAAGCTTAGCGGATATGCTAAGAACGGTATCATACATCTTATCAACTCAGGTGCAAGCTGTCTTGACGCAGTGCGGCAGCTAAGGATGAGAACGGTAACGGAACAATGAAGGAGTGGTGGAACCTTACAGATGAAGATGTTAAGGCATGCTGTGAGGCTGCAGACTGGGTGCAGAGCCGATTATGAGTATTTCAGAGGCGGCGGTTTCTCATCACACTTTAAGACATCAGCAGAGATGCCTGTTACTATGATAAGAGTAAATATGGTTGAAGGTGTGGGACCTACACTTCAGGTAATAGAAGGACATACATGTGTACTTGATGATGATGTACATAGAATCCTTGATGAGAGAACAAGCAAGACTTGGCCGACAACATGGTTCGCTCCGAAGATCGGCGTGGGCGCTGCGAGATTCAGTATACAATGTTATGGCTAAGTGGGAGTGCAAACCACGGTGCAACAGTAGAGAGGACATGTGGGAGACAGACTTCTACATTGGCTTCAATGCTTAGAATCCCTGTAGCATTCCACAATATTGAGGACGAGAGAATATTCAGACCGCATTCATTTAACGGATTCGGAACAGCTGATTTAGAGGACAGGACTACAGAGCATGAGCCTACTACGGTCCGCTTTATAAGTAAAAATTAAATACAGGAGGGCAGTATTGCCCTCTTGATAGTAAAGGGAAAACATTATGTTGATGGAGAAGGAAAGACTGCTTTTTAATAGAGTACGGAAAAAAATTGGTAAAAAGCAGGTCTTACCAAAGGTACAGGCGGTAACTAAGTATATTTGACAGAAAGAACGGACATGTGGCAATCACTCCTTCAGGAATAGATTTCTTTGAGATACAGCCTGAGGATATAGTTATTATAGATGTGGACGGCAATGTAATAGAAGGAAACAGGTGCCGTCATCAGAGTGGGCAATGCATCGTAATGCCTTATAAGTACAGAGATGATATTGACGCTGTTATTCATGCACATACAATGTATGCAACAGTTATGGCATGCTTAAGAGAGGATTTGCCTGCAACTCACTATATGATTGCTGTAGCCGGTGAGAATGTAAGAGTGGCAAAATATGCCACATACGGAAGTCCTGAGCTTGCACAGAACGCTTTTGAAGCTATGAAGGACAGAAAAGGCTGTTATTTTTGGCAAACCACGGAATACTTGCAGGTGCAAACGATTTGCTTAACGCATTCAATATAATAGAAGAAGTTGAGTACTGTGCCGAAGTTTATACCAAAGCAAAGGCAATCGGAGAGCCGGTAGTATTGCCTCATGAAGAGATGACTTTGATGGCTGAAAAGTTTAAAACATATGGTCAGAGGGTAAGCATAAAAGAAAAATAGGAGGGAGATTTTATGTCAGCAGTACTTACAATGAAAAATATAAAGAAATCTTTCTCAGGTGTTGCAGCACTGAAAAATGCCGAACTTGAACTTAATAAGAGTGAAGTTGTAGCGCTGATGGGTGAAAACGGTGCGGGAAAATCCACTCTTATGAAGATCCTAACCGGAATATATTCAAAAGATGAAGGTGTTATAACCTTTGAAGGAAAAGAAGTTGAATATAAATCGGTATCCGAATCGGAGGAGGCAGGTATTGCGATTGTTCATCAGGAGCTTAATATGATGAACGACTTGACGGTAGCACAGAACCTCTTTATCGGTAAGGAAAGAAAAAAGGGCTTCTTTATAGATGATGCAAAGATGGCACAGGATGCCAAGGAGCTTTTTAGAAAGCTTAATGTAGATATAAATCCGTAAAGATAGGAAATCTGACTGTAGGAAAGCAGCAGATGGTCGAGATTGCAAAAGGCTATCTCAACCAATGCAAAGGTGATCGTGTTTGATGAGCCTACAGCAGCCCTTACAGACTCCGAGATTGAAGAACTTTTCAAGGTTATAAACGATCTTAAGGCTAAGGGTACGGGAATAATTTATATCTCACATAGAATGGACGAAATCAATGTTATCTCTGACAAGGTTATTGTTATGAGAGACGGTGAGTATGTCAGAACACTTGTTACAAAAGGAATGCACGAAGGACGATATCATAAAGATGATGGTAGGAAGAACGGTCTTTATGGAGCCTAAGAGCAAGTCAGAGGTTGCACTCGGATGCGGAAGTTGTTTTAAAGTGTGAGAATCTTAACAGGGAAAAGTATGTAAAGATGTCTCATTTGATCTGAGGTGAAATACTCGGATTTTCAGGACTTATGGGTGCAGGAAGAACAGAGGTTGCCAGACTGATATTTGGAGCCGATCCTATGGATTCGGGAAAGATATTTATCCATGGTAAAGAAGTAAGTATCAAATCTACAAAGGATGCGGTAAACGCAGGTATAGGTTATCTGTCCGAGGACAGAAAGAGATTCAGTCTTCTTGTAGATAAATCTGTAGAGAGAATACAACAATCGCTTCACTTGAAAAAGTTCATGAGGTCTTTTTCATAGACGGCGGCAAGGAAAAAGACCGTCAGTGAAAAGAGTATGTTCAGGAACTTAAAACAAAGACACCCTAATGTAAAAGCAGATTATAAAGAAGCTTTCAGGCGGAAACCAGCAGAAGGTGGTTATAGCCAAGTGGCTGGTGAAGGATTCGGAGATACTTATAGTTGATGAGCCTACAAGAGGTATAGACGTAGGCGCAAAGAGTGAAAATATATGATTTGATGGAAAGATTGGTCGAAGGAAGGCAAGTCAATTATAATGATTTCTTCAGAGTTGTCTGAGGTGCTCAGAATGAGCGACAGAGTCATTGTAATGTGTGAAGGCAGAATAACAGGATGCCTTGATATATCTGAGGCCAGTCAGGAGGGAATCATGACATGTGCAACAAATAGACAGGGGGCAAAATAATGAACCTAAAAAAGATTTTTTCAAATCAGCAGGCGGTTGTTATCGCTGCACTGGTATTGATATGTATAGTTTTTTCATTACTGACAAACAAGTTCTTACAACCTACAACATTTACCAATATCTCAAAGTCGGCATACTATGTAGCGTTTATGGCAATCGGAGTTACTTTTGTTATCGCTACAGGAGGTATTGACCTTTCAATAGGTACGGTTGCCATATGCTCGGCACTTATAGGCGGAACCTTTATGGAAAAGGAGCACCTATGTTTGTAGTTATACTTATAATGCTTTTAGTAGGCGGAATATTCGGACTTATAAACGGTATCTTGGTATCACACTTTGAGTTGCCGGCATTTATCGCAACACTTGGAACCATGATGGTATCAAGAGGTCTCGGATCAATAGTATCACAGACAAAGACAATCTCATTCCCGCAGGGAAACAGCGCAGGTGCTTGGTTCAGAGAGATATTTATGGTAACAAAAGACGGCGGAGTGTTACCTAAGAATTTCCCTACAGGTTTTATACTTTTAGCAGTATGTGCTGTTGTAATGGCAATAGTACTTAACTAGACAAGACTTGGAAGATATACTTTCAATCGGTTCAAACAAGGAAGCTACAAGACTTTCAGGTATAGATGTAAAGAAATATGAGACTTTGGCATATGTGTTCTCAGGATTGTTCGCAGCACTTGCAGGACTTGCATATGTAGCGGTATTCTCAACAGCACAGCCTAACACAGGTAACGGATTTGAGCTTGATGCTATCGCAGGTGTAGTTATCGGCGGTACATCACTTTCAGGCGGTGTAGGTTCAATAGTCGGAACAATTATCGGTGTATTTATTATGACGGTACTTAAAATCGGTTTCCCGTATATCGGAGTACAGTCACACTATCAGCTCTTCATCACAGGAATCATATTAGTATTCGCTGTGTATATGGATATCTTAAATAGAAAAAGAAAGGGTTAATAAGGAGGAAATTATGAAGAAGAGAATTTTGGCAGTTGCAGTAGCAGGTTTGATGGCAATGTCACTTGCAGCATGTGGAGGTAGTTCAGGTAGCGGTTCAAGCGAGGCTGATAAGACAACAGCAGCAGCGGCAGACAGCTCACAGGCTGACGCATCAAAGACAGACGGTGCAGGCGGAAAGAAGATCAATGTGATCGCAAAGGGATTCCAGCATCAGTTCTGGAAGGCTGTAGAAAAGGGAGCAATGCAGGCAGGTAGCGAATTAGGTGCGGAGGTAACCTTCCAGGGTCCTGATAACGAGTCAGCTATTGCACAGCAGATTGAGTATCTTGATGCCGCAATCGCACAAAAGCCCGGCAGCTATATGTTTTGCTGCACTTGATACAGCAGGGCAAAGTCTCGGTTCAATCCAGACAGCAATGGATGCAGGTATTCCTATCATCGGTTTTGACTCAGGTGTTCCTGATGCACCGGCAGGAGCTATCAAGGCAAATGCATCTACAAACAACTTGGAAGCAGGAAAATTGGCAGCCGATGAGACATACAAGCTTATCAAGGATAAGATTGACGGCGCTTCAGGTACTGTAAGAATCGGTGTTGTTGCTCAGGAGTCAAACTCACAGTCAATCGTTGAGAGAACAAAGGGATTTGTTGAGAGATGAAGAAGAACATCGGAGAAGATAAGGTTTCTGTAGAGGGACATGACAGCTTAAAAGGCTGAAAAAGGCAGGCGCTCCTGTAGTTATCGATGTAGGTATCCCCTGCAGAAGTAAAGGATGCGGACGCTGCAGCTGTAGCATCAGCAATCTTAGAGAAGTCTGATCTTATCGCAATCTACGGTTCAAACGAGTTTGCTGCAAACGCAATCATTACAGCTAACGAAGGTCTTGATAAGATCGGTGAAGGCAAGGTTGTTGCAGTAGGATTTGATGCAGGTAAGAAGCAGCTTCAGGCAATCAAAGACGGTTTATTTGCAGGTAGTGTAACACAGGATCCTGTTCAAATCGGATATAAAGACTGTAGAGCTTGCAGTTAAGGCTGCAAACGGCGAGGCGTATCAGACGTTGATACAGGTGCTTTATGGCACACAAAGGACAATATGGAAGATCCTAAGATTGCTCCTTGTCTTTATGAATAGAGGCAATTATGCTTAAAGGTATACCTAAGATAATTTCACCCTGAACTTTTGAAATACCTTTGTGAAATGGGCCACTCTGACAGATTGGTAATAGCAGACGTGCAATTTCCCCACACAGTGTGGGGAAAAATGCATATCATAAGGATGGACGGTCACGGTGTATGTGAGATACTTGATGCTATACTTAAGCTTTTTCCCGCTTGATACCTATGACGAGCATCCGGTAAGAATAATGGAAAAAGGTGCCGGAGACACTGTCAGAGACACCTATTTGGGACGAGTTTGAAAGATAGTATCACAGTATGATACAAGAAAAAGATATCATAGGCGGAATTGAAAGATTTCAGTTCTAGTGAGGAAGCAAGAAAGGCATATTTAGATTATTGCCACATCGGAAGTAAGCACTTTACGGCAATATAATGTTACAAAAGGGCGTTGTATAACAAATTAGGGGGATTCATTATGGCTAACAAAATTGTATTAAACGAGACATCTTATCATGGAAAGGGTGCAATCTTAAATGTTACGGTAGAGGCAAAAGCTTCGCGGATTTAAGAAAGCGTTTATCTGTTCCGATCCTGATCTTGTTAAGTTTAATGTGACAAAAGAGTTACTGATTTACTTGATAAAGAGGGGCTTGAGTATGAATTGTATTCAAATATCAAGGCAAATCCTACTATTGAGAATGTTCAAACCGAGTTGAGGCTTTCAAAAGTCCGGAGCCGACTACATATAGCTATCGGCGGAGGTTCATCTATGGATACCTCAAAGGCTATCGGTATAATTATTGCAAATCCTGAGTTTGAGGATGCAAGAGTCTTGAGGGACTTTCACCTACAAAAGCATCCGAGCGTTCCGATATTTGCAATACCTACAACAGCAGGCACCGCGGCAGAGGTTACTATAAACTATGTTATCACCGATGTTGAGAAGAAGAGAAAGTTTGTCTGTGTAGATGCACATGATATTCCTGTAGTGGCATTTGTAGATCTCGGATATGATGTCAAGTATGCCGAAAGGACTTACAGCATCAACAGGTATGGATGCACTTACACATGCTATCGAAGGATACACTACAAAGGGTGCAAATGTTATAACAGATATGTTCAACCTTAAGGCTATTGAGCTTATTGCAAAGTCACTTCGCGGTGCTGTAGAAAATACTGCAGAGGGTAGAGAAGGCATGGCTGTAGGACAGTACCTTACAGGAATGGGATTTTCAAACTGCGGACTTGGAATAGTTCATTCAATGGCACACGGACTTGGAGCATTGTATGATACACCTCACGGTGTGGCAAACGCTATTATTCTTCCTACAGTTATGGAATATAATGCCGATGCGGTAGGCGAGAAGCTAAGAGACGTTGCTAAAGCTATGGGCGTTGAGGGCACAGAGAACATGAGTGAAGCCGAGTACAAAAAAGCTGCTGTTGATGCGGTAAAGAAGCTTTCTGAAGATGTAGGCATTCCGAAGGATTTGAAAGAGATCGTAAAACCTGAGGATGTAGACTTCTTGTCACAGTCAGCCATGGATGATGCCTGCAGACCGGGCAACCCGAGAGATCCTAAATTTGAGGAGATCAAGGAATTATTCTTGAGCTTGATGTAAAATTGATACCTTCTATATTATTTTAATAAAAGGGTGTATACTTACTTTAGGGTGAGTATATGCCCTTTGTGCTTACTATTAAAATGTTATTTACAAATCATGGCAAATAAATGGAGGAAACTAAATGGAAGTTATAGAAACTCCGTGGAATCGACTGGAGTAAATTTATAGAATTGGGATTTGGAATTCCATTTTTATAGTGTAGGGTTATTTTGGTTTTTCAAGATAGAAGTGTTGCATTTTTGTACAATGGTGCTCTATGGATTGTGGTTGGTTTAATACTGTTGTTAAAGGCAAAAATTGATAAATATAAACTTAAAATATTGGAAAAAGAAGGCTTGTGTTATGAATGTTTTGTTACCGGAGTCATTCCGATAAATATGATTAGAATCGGCAATTATATTACAGCCCTAATTAAATATACGTACAACAGTGATCAGTCTGAAATCAACGGTATAAGTGGTTGTTACTTGCTTTCTCCATAGGGATAGAGTAGAGAACTTGAGTGCAAGAATTTATATAAAAAGGAATAATAATAAACAAAGGATACTTATTTTATTTAGAAACAAAGATATTTTTAAAGTATGAAGTATTATTTTGTTAGGAGGTTATATGGAAAAGTTTAATAAAAGATGTCCATACTGTGGAAAGATTATGGAAAGGGGAGAAATTCCCAGAGGTGGAGGGGATTCACCTCATGATATCAAGTGGATTCCTGAACACGAAAAAGGTAAATGGTATGAGGAGTTATTATATTTCCTTTCTCAGGAAGATGAAGATAAAGTAATAGAATTGACGAGTAAGTATTATCCAACAATTTGGGATGAGAAGAAGTGTATAGCCTACCTTTGCAGGGAGTGCAAAAATAATAATAATTGATATTTAACAGTAAGAAGGATTTATATAAGACAACTTGCTACGGTATAATATATCATCATATTTATTAGATTATTATGAAAGGGAAGATTATGAGAAGTTATTATATGAAATGCCCGTATTGCGGCAGAGCAATGGAAAAAGGAGTATACCTCCGGGAAGGTATTCGCTTAAGTGGAAGAGTGATTATGAAAACAGAAGCAGTCTAAACTATATGTTTAACTTTGATAAAAGGATGTAAAACTGTCTTCTGTTTGGGGTGAGATATGTTGCACTGCCTTCCTTTGCAGAGTTTGCAGGAAGATAATAATTGATGTATAGGTATTAGACATATTCTCAAAAAACAAAGATGTAAAAAATATCAAAAATATAATAAATATTAAGATAAAATAAATTGCAAAATTATCTGTATTTGATATAATTGACTAAATCAGATTTGATTCAGGTTAACAGTTCAATGACAGATTATATATATTGAGGAGGTATCAAAATGGGATTTTTGATCAATTAGGGTGATGTTGCAAAGAATATCAGGTAGAGTCTGCAGGTGATTTTTGCAAAGCAGGTAGGGATAAGACAAATGACGCTTTGGAGATCAGCAAGCTTAATACAAAGATTTCAGCAGAGAATGCTGAGATTGAGAAAGAAAAGAAGAAATTAAGCGATGCACTTTTTGAAAGATTTGCAAGAGGTGAGGAAGTTCCTGAAGAAGTTAAAGGAATTTTTGTGATAATATAAAGTCACATCTGTTAAATATAGACGGCTTTAAAGAAGAGATAGAAAAAGTAAAAGCTGCCGCAGCAGAGAGAGCAACTAACCTCAAGGAAGAAGTTAACGACAAGGTTGATGACTTAAAGGATGCTGCAAGTGATGTTAAGGATCATGCAGAGGACTTTGCAGAAGATGTAAAGGATGCAGCCGATAATGTTGTAGATGAAGTAAAAGATCATGTTGAAGACGCAAAGGATGCTGTTCATGATGCTGTAGATAATATCAAGGAAGATAACAACTAAAATATTGATATTTTTATGAAAATTCTTTAAAATAAAAGGAGTAAAACTGAAGAGGTTTTGCTCCTTTTTAGCATAAGATACAATGGGTGTCTTATAGAGAAACTTTATAATTAAGAGGATTATTTGCTCGGAATAAATATTTTGGAGGTTTTTGTGAAAAAGATTATTAGCGATAATGGCATGTGCCGTATTGGCACTTTCAGCCTGTGGAAAAGCAAATGTAAAAAGAAAGCAGCAGTGCAAGTGAAAGTAGCAGCGATCAGACAACGGTGGCTCAAAGCTCTGAAAATGAGGAGAGCCTCCAGTACCATAAAAACTTGGAGGTCTTAAAGGACCCTACAAGTATGGAATGGTCAAGCTCTTAGACGATGCGAAGAAAGGCAGCCTTTTCATACAGCGTATCCTTTGATATGGAGGATGCACCTGACGTTATGGCGCCTAAGCTTTTAAACGGCGAGGTGGACATTGCCGCATTACCCTGTAAATATGGGTTCGGTACTATTCAACAAGTCTGACGGCAAGGTGGTAATGCTTAATGCAAGTACACTCTGGTATACTCTACATCCTTGAAAAGGGAGATCAGAATATAAAGACTATAGAGGACCTTAAGGGTAAAACAATTACAGCACATGGACAGGGTGCAACACCTGAGTATTCACTCAGCTATATACTGTCTGCACACGGTATGGATATAAATAAGGATGTAACTATGGATTGGAAATCATCGGCAGACGAGGTATTGGCGGCGGTTGAAAATACAGACAATGCCGTAGTGATGCTTCCGCAGCCTTTTGTTACGGTAGCACAGACAAAGATGCCTGAGCTTAAGACGGTAATAGACCTTACAAAGGAGTGGAATGCTATAGGAACAGGCGGCAAGCTTATAACATCGGGAATATTTGTAAGAAGTGACTTCTTGGAGTCAAACAAGGCACTTGTAGACGAATTTTTATCAAACTACACAGATTCCGTGAAGTGGATCAATGAGAATGTGGAAGATGCATCCAAGCTTGTAGAAGAAAACGGTATTATCAAAGCACCTGTTGCAGCTAAGGCAATACCTCACTGTAACTTGGTTTCCATCACAGGTGATGAGATGAAAAAGAATGCCGAAGAATATTTAAAGACACTCTTTGATGCGGACCCTAAGTCTGTAGGCGGCGCATTGCCGGGAGAAGAGTTCTACTACACCGGAAAATAATATGAATAAAAATAAGTTACACAAGACTACAGCAGTGCTTTTTGCACTGCTGTTTTGGCAAACAATTGCGGTGATTTTGAACAGGTCATTTTTATTGTCCTCACCTGTAGAGGTATTAAAAGCACTGCTTGAACTTGGACTTAGCAGTGTCTTTTGGACGGGGATGTGGAAAAGTGTATGCAAAATAGTTTTGGGATTTTTAACAGGTGCCGGAGTGGGGATATTCCTTGCAGGACTGTCATACAGATTTAAAGTTATTTGAAATATATATTTCACCTTATATTATGGTGATTCGCTCCATACCTGTGGCGTCATTTGTAATAATCATACTTATATGGCTTGGAGGTGGGGGACTGTCATTATTTGTATGCTTTTTTATGGTGATGCCTATATTTTATGCCAATACATTGGAAGGGCTGAAGTCTGTGGATGTGAAAATGCTTCAGATGGCAAAAATATTTGAGATGAGTAATAATGCCAAACTTATATATATTTATTTGCCTGCACTTGAATCATTTCTGTTGTCGGCAAGTGTGGCATCCATAGGTATTGCATTCAAGTCGGGTATTGCTGCGGAAGTAATAGGCAGACCCAAAAGATACTCTCGGATTTTTCCTGTTTGATGCAAAGATGTATTTGGATACTTCAAAGGTATTTGCGATAACATTGACAGTCATCATATGCAGTGCGATATTTGAAAGACTTGCAGTGCTTATGATAAAGAGGTTTTTCTATATGATAAAGAGGATTTATTGATGAGACTGAAAAATATATGTAAGAGCTTTAAAGATATAGAGGTTTTAAAGGACTTTAATCTAAATGTGGATGAAGGTGAGCATATCGCAATTATGGGAAAAGTCAGGGGAAGGGAAAGACCACCGTTTTGAATATTATAATGGGATTTGAACTTCCGGACAGCGGTGAGATATACTTCCGAATGAGATATCTACAGTTTTTCAGGAGAACAGACTTTGTGAAGACTTTTGTGCAATCTCAAAAGTATGCTTATTGAAAGGAAATAAGAATCTTGCAAAAGAAATCTTGGATAAGCTTGGGATTGACAGCACACAAAAAGTAAATACAATGAGCGGTGGACAAAAAGAAGAGTGGCACTTGCAAGATGCCTTGCACAAAAACGCAGGACTTTATATATTTGATGAAGCGCTAAAGGGCTTGACGACAAGACAAAAAGCTGTGACTATGAATGTTATAAAAGAGTATACTGATGGAAAAAAGTGCAAATCTTTGTTACACATGATATAAATGAAGCAAAAAGATTTTGCAGACAGAATAGTGGAGATTTAAGTAGCTATGAAAATAAAGTTGGAAAAAGTTATCGGAGCTTCATATAGAAGGTATAACTCTTTTTGAGGTCTCATATAAGTATGCACCGATATATTCAAAGAATTATTTTTGCAAGAGCAAAGGATGAATTTGTTATTTACTGTATTGACAGTGAGAAAAAAATAAGAGGGATTTGTGGTTAAAGAATAATGAATATAGGTTTATTTCATAAATACTGAAGATAGAAGCGCCAACCTTCTGCTTAATACGGATGACGGCATAATTTTAATCAGTAAATATAAGGCTCTAAAAATTGAAGAGAACAGCAATTATTTACTCATAAATATAGAAAACCATTGTATGGCTGAAAATATAACGGAGATTTCAACTTTGGGTGAGGAAGGCAAATATCCTGTTGTTTGTCGTGTAAGTGTGGAGGCTATGGCTGCTCAACAGCTTTTACATTTTTAAATATAATAAAGACGAAAAATACTATAAAATTTGAAGATATATTACAGCCGATATTTACAACGGAAAATACAATGAAAAAGATTTTTAAAAGCATTGTCTGAAGCGAACGGACTTTATCATAAGATGGATTTTAAATATAACTATCCTCAAATCGGAAGTATGATGATAAGGGATGGTTTTATATATGCATTCTTAGAGCTGATATTGTAAACCCGGCAGGGACTTAGTACTTATAAATATTATTGGTATGTGGAAATAACTAAAGACGGAGTTTATAAAAAGAAAATATGAGGAGCTGAAAAGATTAGATAAACTGCAGAAAAGCGCTGGAGTAAGAGGAAAATTCAGTGCAGATAAAAATATCTGATTTTATCTATTTTTAAAAACAGATGAATGGAAGGGTAAACAAAAATTACTAAGGCTGTCAGATTTGGAACTTTTGGATATCACATTGCCAAGAGGATACTCTAAATTCAGAGTACTGGATATTTTTGATGAGAATGCATTTATCAGCGATGAGGTAGATAAGATAGCACTTTGTAAAATGACGGAGGAGTAATATTGTGAATAATATAAAAGAAAAATACATTGCATATATTGTAGTTGCCACAATTATAGTATACGCAATAGTCAGGTATTTCAGGACTGTAGAGAGTTATATACTAAGGTAGTAGATACATTGATGCCTTTTGTGGCAGGCGCAATGATGGCATATATTATAAATATTCTTATGGATTCATATGAAGACTTACTTTTGAAAAATTTCATAATAAAAATTATAAGAACGATATCAATAGTATTGTCAATATTTACATTTGTGTTGGTGATAGTATTGCTTCTGGGGCTTATTATTCCGCAGCTTAAAAGATAATGTTTTCAATAATGTATACAAACCCGGGCGACATAAAAAGATAATCGAAAGTATCGGTAAAAATAATATAGTGGACAAGATTGCCGATATGATGAATATTGATATCAACAATATAGATATTTCAGGTTATGTCACAAAGCTTATACACAGTGTAATGTCAAGTGTAGGAAATATTCTTATGGGAGTGATAAGCGGAATATCCGGAATTTTTCAATACTGTAATATCTGTCTTTATGGCGGTGGTGTTTTGCAATATATACTTGTGGACAAGGAAAAGAATTGCGTTACAGGGTGATAAACTTTTAAGAGCCTTTTTACCGTCAAAGAGAGATACCGTAATTGATGTACTGAGTATTTTTTTAATAAAAGTTTCAGAAATTATTTTATCAGTCAGGTAAAAGAGGCGATAATACTTGGTGTACTGCTCTATATTGTGATGCTTATAGCGAGGTTGCCTTTATGCATCTTCGATATCCATATTGGTGGGGGTGACGGCACTGATACCTGTAATAGGAGCTTATGCGGGACTCTTTATCGGAGCACTTATGATAATTACAAAGTCTTTTTCAAGTACGGTTATATTTATCATAGTACATACACTGGTACAGCAGTTTGAAAACAATATCATATATCCGAGAGTGGTGGGAAGCTCTGTAGGACTTCCGGGCATGTGGGTAATAGTTGCGGTAGCACTTGGAGGCAGTCTTTTCGGCATCTTCGGAGTATTTGTGGCGGTTCCTGTGGCTGCAAGTCTTTACTTTATATTAAAGATGGAAACTTTGAAGAGGCTTTAATTAAGAGTATGTAGTTTATGTTAAATCGAGTGTTACATTTGCTTGATAAATCGGCTGTAAAACCTTTATAATCTTACTTTAGGAGAGCGAGATATTATGTAATATATATCCTGAAAGCAGAGGGTTTTTATGCCAAATACAAAAAGACCATGAGTCTGATGAGAAAAATCCTTTTATAAAGCAGACTATTATAGAAGAGAAAAGATCAGCGTAAGAGGATTGTCTCGGCAGCTTGCCTTTGCTGTTGTTTTTGGAATGGTTGCAGGCCTGACCACGGCATTGACATCACATATTATAAACAAAAACATACTAAGCAAAAAGACAAAAACCACTATACAGATTCCAAAGGAGGAGACAAGCATTGATGGAAGTGAGGAGGCTGAGTCTTCGGAGCCTGTAGAAGATATAGTGGCATCGGCTATAGAAAGTATAGACTTGAGTGAAAAGAACTTGGAACAGATGTATGCCGGTCTAAGCAAGGTTGCGGAAAATAAAGATAATACAATAGTGAAGATAAGTGCAATCACCACGAACACGGATTGGTTTGACAATACGTTGCAAAATGAAAGCAGTTGTTCAGGAATTGTAGTAGCAAAGTCCGGTGATAATCTTATTGTATTGACCACAAATATGTCTATAGAGGGAGGTATCAGAGTAGGATTTTTTGACGGCAGCGTGAAAGAAGCAAGTGTACTCGGAACTGACAGCCTGACCAATCTTATGATACTTTCTGTGGATATCTCTTCTATGGGAGAGAAGGTCAAGAGTATAGAACCTATTGTACTCGGAAATTCATATCAGCTGAAGAAGGGCGCATTTATATTGGCTATAGGCAGTCCGGTGGGAGTGTCAAGAAGTCTTGATATAGGCAATGTGACCGCTGTTGAGAAAAATGCAAGCTTTTTTGACGGATATGGCAGGGTAATATACTGTGACAAACATTTGGACAACAGAGGTACGTTTTTGATAGATACATCAGGTGAGTTGGTAGGTGTAATTTCAAATTTGGACGGCGACGGCCCTATATCAATGGCATATGGTATATCGGATTTGAAAATGCTTATTGAAAATATGACCAACGGTGTGGGCTCCTCATATCTGGGAGTTCGTGCAATAGATATAGACAAGGATAAGGCACCTGAGGGGATGCCGAACGGAGTCTATGTCACGGAAGTAAGGGCAGATTCTCCGGCCTACAATATAGGTATACAATCAGGTGATATAATATCCATGATTGGTGACGAGGAAGTGAACTCTATTATAGGGTTTAAAAATATAATGGAAAAGCTGAAGCCAAACCAAGTGGTAAATATCAAAGTGAGCCGTTCCGGTAAAGATGGTTTTACAGAACTGAATTTTGAGACAACAATTGGTGCCAGGAGCTAGAAGGGTAGAAGATGAAATTTATTGAAAGCTTAAAAAGAAGGAATGCATGTTTCAGAGGTTTATCTGTGCAAGACAAAGACACATTGCAATGTCAAAGACCGGCAAAGAGTACGCCAGTCTGAGCCTGCATGATAAGACAGGAAGCATTGATGCAAAAGATGAGGTTTATATTCTCCGGGCATCTCCGATGTGGACGCTATGACATTTGTTGTGAGTGGACGGTGACGTTACATCTTTTAACAATGTATTGCAACTTAAGGTCGCAAGAATAAGAGAAGCGGATGAGAAGGAGTATACACCGTCCGACTATGTTCGGTATCACATCGACAAGATGTTTGGCGAACTGAAAAGATAAGATAAAGTCGGTAAAAAAATCCGTTTCCTAAAGTAAGCTTTTTGACAGCAATCTTTATAGATGATTTTGAATTTCAGACTGCTTTTAAGTCATCATCTGCAGCCAAGACCGTGCATCACGGATTCCTTGGCGGATTACTGAAATTACACTTTGGGCGTGGTGAAACTTTGTGAATATTTTTGTAATAACTATGAATCATTAAACCGAGATTTGCTTATAACATCGGCGCTTTGTCATGATATAGGAAAGACCAGAGAGCTGTCGGCATTCCCTGCAAACGATTATACCGACGAAGGTCAGCTTGTGGGACATATCGTAATAGGTGTTGAGATATTAAAAGCACATATCGACAAGATTCCGGGCTTCCCGAAGAAGCTTTTCAAATGAGCTTATACATTGTATATTGGCTCATCACGGAGAGCTTGAATACGGCTCACCTAAAAAACCTGCGCTTATAGAAGCTTTGGCACTAAACTTGGCGGATAATGCGGATGCGAAGTTGGAGACCTTCATTGAGCTTTTGGCACAGGGACAGGACGGAGCTACAGGATGGCTCGGTTATAATAAATTACTTGAGAGCAATTACAGAAAGACAAGTGTATAATATAGGTGTATTCTACATTTTAACATATTTGTTCAACAGTCTGAACAGATACAAGAATTAATTGTAGAAGACATTATAACGGAGATATATGAAAACCAACAAAAATTACAAAAAAAGATGAAATGATAACAGTCGATATAACAGACTTTGGAGAAAATGGCGAGGCATCGGAAAAACCGATGCCTTCACATGGTTTATAAAAGATACTGTTATCGGAGATAAAGTCATAGCAAAAGGTGATGAAGACAAAGAAAAGCTACGGATATGCAAGACTTGAAAGCATTATTAAGGAGAGTCCCTGACAGAATAGAGGCAAAATGTCAGGGTGGCAAGAAGTTGTGGCGGATGTACATTACAAAGTCTTGATTATAGTGCGGAGCTTAGACTAAAAAGCAAAAACAAAGTGGAAAAATCATCTGAAAAGAATAGGCGGATTTGACCTCTCAAATGTAGAGATAGAAGAAATTATCGGTATGGAAGACCCGATAAGATATAGAAATAAATCCCAATTTCCGTTCGGAAGAAAGAACGGAAAAAATATCACAGGCTATTTTGCAGGCAGAACTCACAGCATTGTAGAGTTTGACGACTGCATAATCGGTATCAAAGAAAATAAGACCGTACTTAAGACCGTTCTTGATTTTATGGAGAAGTATAGTGTAGATGCCTACAATGAGGAAGAAGGTAGCGGCATAGTAAGACATGTGCTTATAAGAAAGGGCTTTGCCACAGGTGAGCTGATGGTTTGCATAGTCATAAATGCAAACCATCTGCCACATAGTGATAAGCTTGTAGAGAGCTTATGTAGCGCACTTGGAAATGACTTAAAATCCGTCTCCATCAATATAAATAAAAAGAATACCAATGTCATCTTGGGAGAAAAAACACTTACTCTTTATGGCAACGGTTATATAGAGGATTATATAGGAGATGTAAAGTTTAGAATATCGCCACAGTCATTCTATCAGGTAAATCCCGTGCAGACAAAGAAGCTATACTCTAAGGCCTTAGAGTATGCCGCACTGACCGGTGAAGAAACAGTCTGGGATATGTACTGCGGCATAGGAACGATTTCACTCTTCCTCGCAAAGTCCGCAAAGTTCGTTTACGGCGTGGAAATAGTGGACGCCGCTATACAAAATGCAAGAGAGAACGCAAAGCTTAACAATATAGAAAATGTGAAGTTTTTCGTAGGTAAGGCGGAAGAGATCATCACAGGCGAGTACGAAAACGGCAATATAAGAGATATAGACGTAATAGTGGTAGATCCTCCAAGAAAAGGTCTTGATAAGCTTGCAATAGACACAATGCTGAAGCTCCTGCCAAAGAGAATAGTATATGTAAGCTGCGATTCCTCGACACTGGCAAGGGATTTAAAGATGCTGTGTGAGAAGGAGTATGAGCTAAAAGAAACTGACGGTGGTGGATCAGTTTGCAAGGAGCTATCATACGGAGAGTGTGGTGGTGATGGAGAGGAAGTAAGTATATTTATAAAAATATTGAAAATGTAATATATGAGGAGTAAGAAATGGTTAATCTGATAGGTGAAAAAGTAAAGCATAAAAACATTAGGAATAGGAGAAATTATTTCTGTTAAGGAAAAACTATATAACGGTTAAGTTTGTTTCTAAAATCTCCACTTTTAAATATCCTATTGCCTTTGAAAATTATTTAATTCCGAAGACTGTAAAATATCTGATGCTGTTAATATTGAGGTAAAGATAGCTAAGGAACTTGAAGCTAAAAAGAAAGCCGAGGAGGAAGCGTGAAAAGTTGAAGAAGAGCGACAACGACAGAATATGCATCAAGAAAAGAAAAATAAGAAAAAGCTAACAATCCAGGCAAGGCTAATGGTAAATATGTGGTAAAAAGACACGAAGTAAATCTCTTAAGTATTTAGTTTTTCAAGACGAATATTATGAAGAAGAATGAAGGTCAGTTCATACTTATACGAGGCATTAAAAAAGTAGCGGAGTTGTTAATTATAGAGATCCGTTGTTTGATGTCATTTCAGGCGATATCATATTTCATTGTGTGAAGGGATATATAAGGGCTGTCAGTATTGTAAAAGACATATATTTTAATAATTCGTCTACAGACTTTACAGGTGAGAATAGAGTCGGTAGTGATAACAATGATATGAGAATAGATTCTGAGTATTATGTTTTAGAAAATCCTGTGAAGTGTGATGCTAATATTTTAAATACACTTGCACATGTAGACAAAGACGCAAGTGAAAAATAAAGAATATTTATTCGGTTTAGATAATGAGTTAGTCAAAAAGATTACTTAAAATGTATATTTAATAGAAATAGTTTTATGAAGAATATCATTATTTTGCATGCAAAACTTAGACGGCATGCCGGTTATAGTAAGTAAAGAGGAGTTGTATACTAATTGCAAAACATTAGATAAATATATTGAATCAAGAACAGACCCTGAATATTCTTATGCCTTGGATTTGATTAAGCGTGGAATCTGTTTTTGTAGCAATACAGATGAATGGAGAATATAAATTTTATCCAAGCAGGTTTGTAGGATATCAAAATAATTCAAGATTAAAACATATGAATAATCGTTGGAGAGACGGAAGAGAAAACTAACCCTGCAATCAGTTATGTATTAAAGGAGGAGAGCCACTCCCTGATATAGAGCTTGAAGTTTTATATAGAGAATATTGTGAAAGACTGGGATTTGAAGCAATGGAGAAAGGTTCCTTTGGAAATGATCATAAATATTGGAAAGTAGATAAATGATTATTAAAGTATTGTTGTATTAGGATAGATAAAAAGTGTCATTCAAAAGTGCTAATAATCCTATTTCCAAAGTGCCAAAAATGGCACTTTGAAATTTTTACATTTACTTCTTTTGTGCTTTGTTTGTTGCATAATAAAAGCACAAAAAGGAAGTGAGACTATGAATACAGGTAATATAAAAAATTATAGAAAAACAATGGTATAATTACTGCGATGGAAGCTGATAAATACGGTGTTGACTCATGGTATCTTACGGATATGGTGAGAAAGGGTGAGCTTGAGATATTACGCAAATATATTTGGGATATCAGAACGTATTGAGAGTATTTTGGAGGTACTTGACTATGAAGTTTGAAGTAGTTCAATTGAGAATCATAATACACACTAAAAAGGAAGACTATGCAATTAGGATGGGTTGATTTTTCAAAAGAAGACAGACAAAAGGCACTGGATGTTATCAATCTTCTAAGTGAGCAGGGAGCGGTTGATGAGCTGGGGATAGGAATTGTCAGAGATGCATTTGCAAACTGCTTTTTCCCGGGAACATCTACAGTACAGACAAGAGCAAAATATTTTTTTATAGTCCCACGTATTTTGAAAGAGGCGGTTGACGGCAGATATAGCAAGGATATAGAAAGAATCCTAACAGAAATAGATGCTGATGAAAAAGACTGTGCGAAAAGATTGCTAAATTCAGACTATAAAGTTGAAGGTGTTATCGGAAGCAGAGTCCTTCCCAAGGGATGGGTGTCGAGAAGACCTTCCGACATATACTGGAACGGAATTAAAAGATATGGGATATTTTGTTATAAGGACTTGTCGATACGTGAGTATATATCACCGGCAGTAGAGATTGAAAAGCGAAAATCTGATATAAAATCTGATAAACATACTTATGACGAGGAAGAAAATAACACTGATGATATGGATGCCGGAAATATAGACAGTATAAAGTTTTGGAGTCTGCCTTCTTATGATAACGATTGGAGAGAAAATCTTACAATAAATCTCACTAAAGAAGAGTCTGAGTATCTTAACAGGCAGATTCAAAAGGAGACAAGGGGGTCTCTTTTGAGTATATACTTAAAAAAATAAGATTATCCTTGATGAATACGACAGTTTTGAGTCTTTAAGATATGCACTTTCAGATAAAGTTGATAACGAGACGGCAGATATGATGAAACTTGCTTGTGACTTCAACAATTTAATATATATGGCGAGAGTAAGATATAATCTTATGTTATCGGAAGGTGAGAATAAAGATGCCCTCAGCAGAATGGGAAAGAGTAAGAAATGATATTAAATACCGAGCTCAAGTTAATTTGGATGAGGTGTTTTTTTAAATTAAAGCTTATCAATACCGAACAAAAGAAATTTCTTTTGTGATATACAAAGTGCATTTATAAATGAAGATATCGATTTAGCAGATGAAATAATACGTAAGAGAGAACTACATTTAAAGGGAAGCGCACGGGCAAAGTTAATGAGAACAAAGGAATTTGATCATTCTAAATGGGTAGGCGGTAAAGAACTTGACTACAGATTTTTAATGCAAGACGGATTATAAAACGACATCTATAATTGGAGATAAGTATATGTTTAGACCTGACTCAAACAGTGACAGGACTGATTACGGTAATATTTTAATGCCGCCAAAGGGCTATAAATTGGAAAGTGCAGTAGGAACGACCTATTCACTGGATTTGGAAGCGCTGACATCGGTAGCTGTTTGCCTCGGATTACCTGAGGAGGTAGACAGCAAACTGATGCAAAATCCTATATGTATGTTGAATGCACTGCAGAAAGTATCAGACAGACTGATACTTTTTTGTGAAGCAGGGCAAATCAAAGCACCTTCAAAGCCTACAGCTTTATCTGTTTTACTTGAAAAAAATAGTAGTGGAAGTTGCTTTACCTAAGGATAAAAAGTATGGGTAGATATCCTGCGTTTCACCCTAAAACCTGGATGCTGTCTTATATAAACAGTGAGGGAGACAGGAAGTATCGCTTTGTAGTGATGAGTAGAAATCTGACATTTGACAGAAGCTGGGATATCAGTTTTGCAATGGACAGCAGTAAGAAGGTCAGACAAAAAAGAAAGAGTAAACCGATATGTAATTTTTTGGAGTATTTGGCTTTCAACGTGAATAAACAATGTATTGATTACTTAAAGAAAAGAAATCTTATTCGAAAAATGATGAAGGAAATTAAAGATATTTCTTTTTCAATTGACAGTAAGGTATTTGGAGAAAATTTTGAAATATTACCTCTGGGCATTGGAGAAAAGGCATACAAAATAGAAAATGATAAATTGTTTTGCACGCAAAAAGGTAATGCAGATTCTACATTTAATGAGCTTATCGTAATGTCACCGTTTTTATCGAGGGGTGTAATTGCAGACTTTAACATTTCGGACAGAGCACTGTCGGAGTGCAGCAGAACACTTATTACAAGGAGATCTGAACTTGGAAAATTAAGAGAGTGTGATGTCAATAATTTTACCATATACACATTAAAAGATGAAATTATAGACGAGAAGATATGATTTCAGATGAGTCATTGGATAAAAAGAAAGCAGGATATCCATGCAAAAATATACTTGAGAAGAAAAATATGCCGATGTGGATCTGTATCTTGGTTCTATGAATGCATCATATTCTGCAATCAATAAAAATGTGGAGATGATGGTAAAGCTTGGTACAAAGAATAAACATCTTAGCGGCGAAAAGTTCTTGGGTGATATATTTTGTGGAAATGCAGATGATACAAAAAATCCTTTTGAACAGGTTACGATAGAAAGTGCAATATATGACACGGCAGATATTTACAGAAATATATTGGAAGATAAAATAAAGTATCTATGCAGAACAAAGAAAACTGCTTGTATTTTCAAAAAGACGAATCAAATACAGATAGATACAATATCAAAATAGAATTTAGCGGTATTGATACAGATGAAAATATAATGATTTCACCGATTAATTCAAAAAAAGGAAACATATCTTATCCGAGCATATGGAGTTTTTGGATATGGATATATTACAATTATCAGAGTTTTATAAAGTGGAAAATAAAAATCAGGTGATACTGTACTCAACAGGATTATTATGATTCCCACAACAGGTTTTTCCTGATAACAGAGAAAATGCTGTAGTAAACAGCGTTATAGGAGACATAGTATCTTTTATCGAATATATTTCACTGGTACTTGGTGATGACTATATTTTATCTATGATTGAGGGAAAGCAAATAAGAGAATCAGGAATTTTTTAGTAATAAAAGAGGTATAATGCCTGCAATCTATGAGAAAATGCTTAAGGTAGCAGTGGCAGAACCTGACAAGATAAAGGATATCGGATATGTACTTAAGATGGTTAATGACAGTGAAATTATACCGAATGAATTTCTGCAGACTATATGAAATATTTTGCAGTACTCTAAAATTGAGAATACAATAAAGGATTATGTATGACAAAGTTTGATATAGATGAGATTGAAAAACGCACTATGAATATGTTAAAAAGGATTTTTCAGGCGGAAACTGTTAAGCGCGTAGATTATCTTTTTAGAAATATGCAGAATCATGTGCTTGTTGCCGATGAGGTCGGTATGGGTAAGACACTTATCGGCAGAGGTGTGATTGTAAAGACGGCGAGACAAAAAATTGAAGAAAAGTGCGATCTATGTAAGGTGGTTTATATTTGCTCAAATCAGAATATAGCAAATCAAAATATCAGAAAACTTGATATTACAGGTAGGAATATCGTTGAATCTGTGTCGGATACGAGATTATCCATGCAACATTTAAAAATCATGGAACAAGCAAGTGATGAGGCTATAAAAGATGGATTTATACAACTTATTCTGCTTACACGGAAACCCTCATTTAAAATAGACATCCGGAGGTGGAAGTGTACAGGAAAGAGCCTTGATTTTTGCAATCTTGAAGCGGATTCCTGATTTTAAGGCTTATGTAGAATCTCTTGAAGATTTTATGATACATGGTGCAATAAAGTCATGGGAGAGTAGTGAAAAATACAATTATGAGAGTCGTGTGGCACAATGTGAAGAGGCTACAGGAGGTATCTATCCTAAAAATATAATTGATAAGATATGCAGTGAAGAATTTGAGGAAATAATAGATATTTTACTGAACCATTTAGAGAATAGAGGGTATAATAGAGAACTTTCATACTCGGATTATGCAGTAATGAATAAGCTTAGAGTTATGTTTGCAAAGATAAGTGTATCCATGTTGGAACCTGACCTTGTGATTATGGATGAGTTTCAAAGATTTAAGTTTCTTATATCAGATGAAGAGAGTGAAATAGGTATACTTGCTAAAAGATTTTTCAGCGGTAGAAATACAAAGGTGCTTCTTATGTCAGCAACTCCATATAAGTTATACTACACATCGGAAGAGATAGGTGAGTCACAAGGTTATGAACATTTTGAGGAATTCTTGCAGGTTATGAAATTTATCTTCAATGATGAAGTAAAATACACTGAGTTTGAGAAAATATGGACGAATTATTCTGTTGTACTCAGAGAGACGAAGTTGGTAGATGCTACAGTTATAGAGTTGAAAAATTTGGCTGAAGACGCCATGTATCAAGGGGTGAGCAGAACGGAGCGTATATCTGTTATGGAATCAGGGGACTTTATAGATGACGGCAGTATTAAATATCATTTGCAGGTAAATGCAAATGATATAAATTCGTATATACAGATGTCTACTTTATTGTCTAATGCAAAGGTGGGTGATAACTGTCCGATAGACTATGTAAAGAGTTGTCCCTATCTGATGTCATTTATGAGAAAATACAAGATTAAAGAACAAATTGAAAGGTACTATCGAAAAAATAAATATGAACTTGAGAGTGAAAGAGTTCAAAATCTGCTGTGGTTAAGTCGAAGCAAAATCAGTAAATATGAAGAACTGCCAAAGACAAATGCAAGACTGGAGGCCTTAAAAGAGAAAGCGTTTATTAAAGACGCGGAAAAATATCTATGGATTCCACCGTCAATGCCATACTATGAGTTGCAGGGGGTATATAAAAACAGCAAAGGTTTTTCTAAAATACTTGTCTTTTCCGCATGGGAGATGGTGCCCAGAATGATAGGTGTTATGTTATCGTATGAGTCAGAAAGGCTTACAGTTGGAAAAGCTTGTAAATCAAATAAAAATAAAAGATATAAAAATACAGGCTATTTTTGCAAAAAGGTACTGAGAAAGTATGCTTCACTGAGGCTAAGATTTAATACATCAAACGGTGAAGCAAGAGGTATGAATTACTTTACACTGATTTATCCGTCAAAAGTGTTGGCAGATATGTATTCACCTATTGAATCGCTCAATAAACATGAATCTCTGAAAGATATAGAAAAGTCTATAAGACGTAGATTAACAGGTAAACTTGGGGTATTGGAAGAAAAGTATGGATATTCTTCTAACAAGAAGGAAGATAAAAGGTGGTATTATCTTGCACCTATACTTATGGATGGATTTGATTACGCCAAAGACTGGACAGAGAATATTTTAGCGATTCGAGATAATGAGTATGAAAACTTTGATGTAGGGGATAATTCAAAAGATAAAGGAAACAAGGGGTTTAAAGCCCATATTGAAAAACTTCAAAATTACCTTGAATACCCGGAAGAAATACAGCTTGGCAGAATGCCTGATGACTTAGTAGAAACACTGATAAATATGGTTTTAGGCTCTCCGGCTGTTTGCATATATCGTTCAAATTTGGGAAACAGAGAAATGGCTACATCACTGGCCAAAATTTTTATAAATAATTTTAATCTTCCCGAATCCACAGCCATTATTGACCTTGCTTATGGAAGGTGTAGGGATGATAATTCACATTGGCAAAATGTCCTTAAATACTGTAAAGACGGATGCTTTCAGGCTATGATTGATGAATATATTCATATGTTGAGAGAAAATGTAGGCTCTCAAGATGATGCTGATAGAAACTCTCTCGTGCATAATATAATGGTTGAATCATTAAATATACGTACAGCCACATATGCCATTGATACTTATGCGGATTTTAAGAAGCGAATTACCGGTACAAATGAAATAGGGGATGAATGTAGGATTAGATCAAGCTATGCGGTAGGATTTGGTAATGAGAGGGGAGATAATTCCAAAACTGTTATAAGAAAGGAAAATATCAGAAAAGCCTTTAACTCTCCGATGCGTCCCTTTGTATTGGCTACTACATCCATAGGTCAGGAGGACTTGATTTTTCATAACTATTGCCGCGTTATAATGCATTGGAATCTGCCGAGTAATCCTATAGATCTTGAACAAAGAGAAGGCAGAATAAACAGGTTTAAATGTTTGGCAATAAGGCAGAATGTAGCCGATAAATACGGTAAGAGTACACTGTTTAGGAAAGATGTATGGAAAGAACTCTTTGAAGCGGCAGTGAAAGAAAGGAAAGAGGGGCAATCAGAACTTATTCCGTTTTGGTGTTTCGGAAAGAATCAGAGCATAAAAATTGAAAGACTTGTGCCAATGTATCCTTTGAGTAAGGATGAATTAAACTATGAGAGATTGATTAAAATACTTTCCTTGTATAGATTGACTTTGGGGCAGCCAAGGCAGGAAGAGCTCTTAGAATATTTATTTAAAGAGTTTAGGGACACAAGCGAACTGAAGAAATTATTTATAGATCTAAGCCCGTTTTCTAAGGAAAAGGGACATTAACAATATCCTGACAAACACAAGGCACTTTGGCTTTGTGACTTTGTCAGGATATTTTGTTTAGAGGAGTGTGAGGCGGTATATATAATAATTGTTCGGTTGAAGTGCGTTCAAAAAGTTCGGCTGAAATTCATATTCGGTTTTCTAATTATACGGCTTAGCCCTGTGGAGTAATAAAGAACTCTCCGTCAGCTTTGTTAATACTGCCTTCCTCATATACAAGTTGAAAGCATCGAAGATCTCTTGTATCCATAAAGAAATAAAAGATATTAAAAAACAAACTTTGTACTTGACGCAGATACAAATACATGTTATCATACCAAAGTAATCATAAGAAAGGAAAAGATATGGATACTAAATTTTCAATAGCATTACATATATTGGTATATATAGAGGAGACTGAAAATGTTGTTACCTCGGAGCTTTTTGGCAAAGAGTGTAGGAACAAATGCCAGTCACATCAGAAAAATAATTACATTACTAAAGGATGCGAACATTATAGAGAGTCAGCAGGGAAAAAAGGGAATGAGCTTAAAAAGTAAAATCGGATAAGCTTACATTAGACATGGTATATTTAGCAGTTTATCCGGAGAAAGATCTGTTGCATATTCATGATACAGCAAATAAAGAATGTCCTGTTGGAGCAAATATCAAAAGCTTTTACTTCCAATATTTGAAGAGTCGGAGAAACAGTTACTTTTTAAATTTAAAGAACAAAACACTCAAGGCATTAATTGAAGATATGTATGAGAATTATAATAAGAAGAATAAGTAGAGGTGAAAGATGAGAGCGGCACAGGTAGAACAATATAATAAAAAAATAATATTTTCAGTAAAAATGGTTAGTTTAGATATACGGTTATAGGAGAGAGATGTACTTGTAAGAGTATCTGCAGCAGGTGTAAAATCCGCTTGACAATATGATCTCTCGTGAGAAGTAAAATGATAGTTCCATATAAACTACCTACAGTTGCAGGTAATGAATTTGTAGGTGCAGTTGAAAAAGTGAGACAAAGGTATCTAAATTCAAAAGTTAATGATCGTGTTTTTGCAAGACTGCCACTTGATAAAATTGGAGCATTTGCAGAATATGTGGCTGTAAATGAGAATGCACTTACAAAAGGTACCGGAGTATCTTTCAGATGTAGAGGCGGCGGCAGTACCATTGACAGCACTTACTATAATGCAGGCATTGGAGCTTATGAAAGCGGAAAAAGGAAAAACTATCTTTATTTCAGGAGGTACAGGAAGTGTCGGTGCAATGGCTATTCCTATAGCTAAGGCAAAGGGACTTGAGGTTATTACAAATGGAAGTGCAGAAAATAAAGACAGAGTTTTAGAACTTGGTGCAAGCAGGTTTATTGATTATAAAACAGAAGACTACAGTAAGTCTTTATCAAATATTGATTATGTACTGGATACTCTTGGTGGAAATGAAACCGAGAAGCAGATGCAGATTCTAAAAAAAGGTGGGAAAATGGTTTCTCTTAGAGCAATGCCAAATGGAGCTTTCGCTAAGAGAATGAGACTCCCAATGTGGAAGCAGATAATTCTTGGCTTTGCAGGGAAGTAAGTTTGATAAACTGGCAGGAAAATACGGGATTTCCTATGACTTCATTTTTGTTGAATCAAACGGAAAACAGTTACAGGAAGTAGCTGACTTATTTGAAAAGTTAAAGATAAAGCCGTCTATAGATACAGTATATACTTTGGAAGAGGTGAACTCGGCATTAGATAAGGTGGCAAATGGTCGTTCCAAGGGCAAAACAGTTATTACTATGTAAGGAGATAAGATGCAATTTAAAGAAGTGGATAAATTAAATATAGATGTAAAGGAAGCTGTGAAAAAGCGTGTAAGTACAAGAAGTTTTGAAGATAAGTCATTGAGTGAAGACGACAAGAACAGACTTTTGGAGATAAATAATGGGTTGACAAATCCTTTTGATGTCAATGTCAGAGTACAGTATATCAGCAAGGATTCAGGTGCTGACGGTGTTCAGCTTGGTACTTATGGAACTATTAAAGGCGCAAAAGACTACCTTGCTATAACGGTTAAAGATGAACCATTTGCAATGGAGGCGGTAGGATATCAATTTGAAAATTTGGTACTGAATGCTACATAGATGGGGCTTGGAACAGTCTGGCTTGCTGCGACTTTCAGCAGAAAGAACTTTGAAAAGGCAATGGAAATTTCTTCAGATGATCTGTTTCCATGCATCAGTCCGATAGGATATCCTTCCGAAAAGAAATCACTTGTAGAAAAACTTACAAGAGTGGGACTTGGCTCAAAAACAGAAAAGCATGGGAGAAAATATTTTTCTTAAACGATTTTGAACATTCTTTATCAAAGGATGATGCAGGAACATAGAGCAGGCACTGGAAATGCTTAGATTGGCACCAAGCTCTACAAATGCTCAACCTTGGGCTGTAGTAAAGGAAGGAAACAAATTCCACTTCTTTTTGCGATTACAAGAACAACATAAATGAAGATATGAGAAAGATAAAACATTTGGACCTCGGAATAGCTTTTATCACATTTTCCATCAAACAGCTATGGCAGACGGATTAACTGGGAAATTTGAAATAGAAGATATCAAATTTACAACACCTGAAAATATGCATTATGTAATATCTATGTAGCTAAATAAAACAATATATTTGAAAAAGTCTCGGTTTAATTCCGAGATTATTATACAATATCAAGTCTATA
>BNJU01005401.1_pt1 | contig 45108 bp, 60 predicted proteins | sample 8539281 | NCBI WGS metagenome assembly BNJU01 (sample SAMD00202456, study PRJDB9452) | human saliva metagenome | isolation source: human saliva | place: Japan
AGATAGCTAATCTTCGTACTTTTTTATTGTGATAGTTTATAAAGTGCGAATACTTCTTCTGCGCTCGTAAAATAAGAAAAGCAAGGGGCACCGGCTCGAGCCGATGTCTCTCGCCTTTGAAGCCTCAAAGAGGGAGTAAGGCTAAAGATAAAAAGGATTCACAGTGTGAATCCTTTTTGATTTGTAGTCTTACCCCGCTAGGCTGATTAGGATTAAGCGAATCACGAGTGATGAAGCTTAATGCAATCAGCTACTGCGTCTAACTCTATAGAGTATTTTCGGTAGGAATAAATTCCTTACTCCTCTTATTCGTTTCAATGCTATTTCCACTATTCTTTCAATAAACTGATTCTTTTTTTGTAATCCTTGAACTTTAGTTATTTAGATTAACTAAACATACTAATTCATCTTCTGTGCTCGTTTAAGGAAAGTGAGAGGATGCAATTACCAAATATGGTAATTATCATATTTGGTAATTTTTGTATCATTTATGATACGTATCATAAATGATACAAAAGAAGATGTAACAAAAATGTGACGGAACATTTTTGTTACACCTCGAATTTAAACAAGAAAACAGCACCAAGGACAGTCAAGGAGCGTCTTTGATGCTGTTTTCTCATTTGAGTTTATTGTTTAACGTAACCATTTTTTTAGTAAGCTTTTTAACAGCGTCACTATATTTTTAGAGGTTTTGGATTTTCAGAAGGAAATGATTGTGGAGCACGTTTATGCAATTCTTTAAAATCGAGAGTATTATAATCAAATGTCACTTTTTGGACATACTTGCCGTCAATTTTTTCTGTTGTAGCAGTAATCCCTTTTACATCCTTGAAAAGGGATTCTCTTTTCTTTATATAGGCTGAAACTTCTTCATCTGATTTACCTAATCCCTTAGGATCATATGTGTACACAGCATCTTGTTTATAAACGATGTCATTTTTAAAATAGTATTTAATGCTAACTGGAGCACCTTTATCGTCGAGCTTGTAAGTTGCTTCGCCATCTTTTGGAAGATTAGTTTGGCTACCTGAAGCAACTTGAGTTGTCGCTTGAGTAGTGTCTTCCGTAGTTGCGACAGTTGTTGCAGTAGTTGTTTCTTCTTGCTTGTTTTGTCCACATGCTGCTAGAGCAAAAATTGCTGAGCATACTAGTAGAGATGTTTTAAAAAATTTTTTTCATATTATTTTCAATCCTTTTCGAAAATAGTTTTTTTATAATTCATTAGGTGACGTTTTTTTATAATGTTACTGGACTTCTTTGAATCCCATTTGAACGAGGTTTTCTTTTACTTTTGCTAGATTTGTAGGATCGTCAAAAGAAACCACTGGTGGGTATGCTGATTTCAATTTTTCACGATCGACAATAGTGTAGTCTGTTTCGTAAGTTTGGATGTATTTATCGCCATCTGATTTGAAGTCAAACTTGAATCCTGCTAGACCAGCCACAGTATTTTTTTAAGCTGTTAAAAGTTTGTTTTTAGGGCAGCTTTTTTTGAACTTCATAGCCTTGTTTTACAGCTTCTTTAGAGGCTTCTGGAATATTTTTCAACACCAAAGTCAGTCACTACTTCTGTAACAGTTTTTACAACAACTTCGCCTTTTGAGTAAAGCGTTAATTTAGTTGTTGCATTTGCGTTTACTAGCTCATATACATTCTTAACTTCAGTAGCATCAGATTGAGCTGCTTTTGTAGTTTGAGTTGGAGCAGTGGTAGTTGCTTGCGCTTGCGTCGTTGCTTGTGTTGTTTGAGCTTGCGTTGTTGCAACCGTAGTTTCTTCTTTTTTACCTTGTCCACACGCACCTAATAGGAATGCACTCGTAAAGAGGAGTGCACATACTTTTACTGCTTTCTTCATACATAGTCTCCTTCATTTTTGAAAAAAGAGGAGAAGTGCGCCCTCTTCTCGCTATTTAATTTAGAATTTTAAGCTTTTATTTTTCTACGTATTTCGCATCCAGGAGTGCATCTCTATATTGAGAGTAGCTACGTGTATTATCATCACGTAGTGGTATATGTGGATTAATTTCTTTTAATTTTTGGATATCGAGTTTAGTGTAATCGTATGAATAAGTAATCGTGAAAACATCATCTTTGTAATCCGTATTATACTCAACACCATTACCGATAAGAACTTTTAGTTTTTCTTTGGTTTCTCCAGCAGATTTTTTAAGCATCTCAAGAGGATTATCACCGGCCAGTTTTGAAATAATAAAAGTAGATACTTTTTCTTCTTTTAATAAGACATCATCTTTATAATACAATGTCATTGTGTCTGTACCACTGTCACTAGCAGCTTCAAAAACTGCTTTTTTAGCATCTTCTAAGCTATAAACAGTTGTTGGAGCAGCTGTCGTTGGAGTAGCCGTTGTCGGTGTAGCTGTTGTAGTTGTTGCTTGAGTCGTTGTAGCAACTGTAGTTTCTTCTTTCTTGTCTTGACCACAAGCGACTAATAGGAATGCACTCGTAAAGAGGAGTGCGGATACTTTTGTCAGTTTGTTCATAATAATCCCCTAATTTTGAAACCTTATTATTATTTTTCTACATAACCAGCCTTGAGAAGTTTATCTCTAAAGTCAGAGTAACTAACTGTATTGTCATCAGTAAGTCGTATATCTGGCTCAATTTCTTTTAGTTTTTTTCATATCGATTTTAGTGTAATCGAGTGAATAAGTAACTGTGAAAAATATCATCATTGTATTCTGATTTATACTCAAAACCTTTACCGATAAAAATCCTTGTATTTTTTTGTTCGTCTTCCGCAGAAGAATTTTTTTAAGTAATTCAAGAGGATTATCTGCATCAATTTTTTTGACAGTGTATAATGCTCTACAGATTCTTGTTTTAATAAGACATCATCTTTATAATAAAATGTCATTGTTATTGTACCAACTCGATCACTAATTTCAAAAACTGCTTTTTTAGCATCTTCTAAGCTATAAACAGTTGTCGGTGCATCTGTTGTGGTTGTTTCTTGTGTTGTAGCAACCGTTGTTTCTTCTTTTTTTCTCTTGTCCACAGGAACCTAAGAGGAATGAAATAGTAAAGAGGAGTGCTGTTACTTTTTACTACTTTCTTCATACATAGTCACCTTCATTTTTTTGAAAAAAGGGAGACGAGGTCCCTCTTCTCCCTATTTAATTTTGAATTTTACTATTGTTTTTTTCTTTATAACCGCCGTTAATGAGTGCCTCTTTAAATTGAGAGTAGCCAATAGTATTATCATCACGTAGATTTAATCCAGGTATAGTTTCTTTTAATTTATTCAAATCGATTTTTAGTGTAATCGAAAGAATAGCTAATAGTGTAAACGTCATCTTTTAGCTCTGCTTTTATTTCAAATCCCTTACCGATGAACTCTTTAAGTTTTTCTTCTGTTTTCGAGCTAGATTTCTTAAGTGTTTCTAAAGGATTCTCACCTTCCATTTTTGAAACAATATAAGTAGTTACACTATCCTGTTTTAATAAAACGTCATCTTTATAATATAACGTCATCTTTGCATTTACGGCTTCGTCACCAGCTTCAAGAACTGTTTTTTTAGCATCTGCTGGTGCTTCTGTTTTTGCTTGAGCAACAGTTGTTGGAGTAGCCGTTGTCGGTGCAGCTGTTGTTGTTGTTTCTACTTTTGTTTGAGCTTGAGTAGTAGCAGTTGAGTCTTGTTTTTGTCCGCAACCTGCTAATACTAGACCAGCTGTAAATAGAAGTGACAATGTTTTTGTTGTTTTTGTTCATGACTTTCACCTCACTTTTTGTTAGGTATCGTAAAACCGGTAAGAAAGAGCTCTTTACCGGTCTTGTTTAATTATTTCTTTTCAGTATAGCCAGCTTTAATCAGTGCTTCTTTAGAAGCTTTGAAACTTACTTTATCACCTTGACCAGAAAAATCACTTGGGATAGCTTTCTTTAAATCAGAAAGTTTAGCAACAGTGTAGTCTACAGTCACAAATTGAGTAAGAATTCCATCTTTAACTTCTTGAGTAGCAGTTACACCTTTAACTGAGTTGTACAAATCAGTGTTTTCTTGGATTTTTTTACTGCTTCATCTTCTGAAATTGGAAGTTTATTTAATTCAATCTCAGATTTTGCTGTTTGTTTAGTAACAACGTCTCCTTTATAGTAATAAACTAAAGTAGAAATAACACCTTCTTGCTTTAGTTCGAATGTAGCAGTTTCTTCTTTCGCACATCCTAATAGTACGAATAATGCTGTAAATAACACAGCGAATAATTTCATTGTTTTTTTCATGAAAAACATCCTTTCAAGTTGTAATATACATATATTATAAATCGAATGATTCTAATATGCAAGACTTTTTACAAAAAAATGGGTTCTAATGAAGGTTGACAATTGCTAACAGTTTGATTTTAACAGCAATGTGCTATACTAATCTTACAGTGAAATGGAGGAGAAAGTATGAATCAAACTGTAAACTTCTTGAAAGAACTTGTGGCAATTCCGTCACCAACTGGCTATACCAGAGATGTGCAAGACTATTTAATCGATGTCTTAACAGATATGGGATATGAGCCAACACGTACAGCAAAAGGATTGGTAGTTGTAACAGTACCTGGAGCAATGGATGAGAAACAGCGTGTGGTAACGGCACATATCGATACACTAGGAGCCATTGTTCGCGCAGTAAAACCAGATGGACGCTTAAAACTCGACCGTATTGGTGGATTTGCATGGAATATGATAGAAGGAGAAAACTGCACGGTTCACGTTGCTAGCAATGGAACAACCGTTACTGGAACAATTCTTTTACATCAAACGAGTGTGCATGTATATCGTGAAGCAGGAACAGTAGAGCGTAGCCAAGATAATATGGAAGTTCGGTTGGATGCAAAAGTGACAAACGAAGCTGAAACGCGTGCATTAGGAATTGAAGTAGGGGACTTTGTATCCTTTGATCCACGTTTTATCGTCACACCAACAGGATTCATTAAGAGTCGTTTCTTAGATGATAAAGTGAGTGCAGCAATTTTATTAACCTTATTAAAGAAATACAAATCAGAAGGAATTACATTACCAGTGACAACTCATTTCATGTTCAGTTGTATTGAAGAAACTGGAACGGGAGCCAACAGTAGCATTCCAGAAAAAGCGGTTGAATTTTTAGTCGTGGATATGGGTGCGATGGGGGATGACCAACAAACAGACGAATACACCGTTTCTGTCTGTGTGAAAGATGGTTCTGGACCTTATAACTTTGATTTCCGTCAACATCTTGTGTCTCTATGTAAGGAAAAGAATATTCCATTTAAATTAGATATTTATCCTTATTATGGTAGTGATGCCTCAGCAGCGATGCGTGCTGGAGCAGAAGTGAAACACGCCTTACTCGGTGCCGGAATTGAATCGAGCCACTCTTATGAAAGAACGCATCTAGATTCGATTGAAGCAACGCAACAGTTAGTCGATGCTTACCTTTTAAGTTCATTAGTAGAAGCTTAATATTGAGCCTTTCCAACAGTGTTTGGGAAGGCTTTTTTGCTGCCTTAGTATTTTTGAAAGAATTTTGTTGACAAGGAGTCTATCAAAGAGTATACTCTAAAACGTAAAACTTACGATTTAGAGAGTGGGAGATTCATGAACAAGAAAGAAAAGGCGATTTTAGGAGGAGCAGTAGCTCTTGGATTGGTTTTTGTGTCAGGTGCCGTATTAACACAGCAACAAGCTGCATCGACTGACACAACAACCGAGGAGACAACCATTGATGCCGAGCGTATGGCAAAATACGAACAGGCAGCGAAAGAAATTAAAGACAATAAACCAAAGACAATTGTCGGAGAAGTCTTCGAGAATGGGTATTTGAAAAAACACGGAGACCATTATCACTTTGTATATGGTGCGCCACCGGCAGATGCCATTTACGAACAGAAAAAACCAGGTGCGACAACGAGCACAGTAGAAGACAATTATGTCTTCAATCCAAACGATATTGTGAGTGAAAATGAATTAGGTTTCGTTGTTCGACACGGAGATCACTTTCATTTTATTTACCGTTCACAATTAGCAAACGCACAGACAGTGACTAGAGAAGTAGAAGACAATTACGTCTTCAATCCAAACGATATTGTTAGTGAAAATGAGTTAGGCTTCGTAGTTCGCCATGGAGATCACTTTCATTTTATTTACCGTTCACAATTAGCAAACGCTCAGACCGTGACTAGAGAAGATGAAAACGGCAAGAAGAGAAGCTGTAAATTAATACGTATTCCACACGGAGACCATTTCCACGATGTGTTAGACTGTGGAGATGGCAGTGCTTCTTTCGCCTTTGACGATGAACCAATTTCAAGACCATCGACTGGTGGAAGCAACACAGGAGTCGCTAGTACAATCGGTGCTGTGACACCATCCAGACCAAATACCGCAAGTACACAACCTGTAACACCGTCTGCAACAGATATTGCAACACCGCAAGCGAAAGAGTGGACATTGCAATCGCCAGAGATTCAAAAATATTTAGACTACATCGTCTATGCTTACGGTGTGGAACGAGATACGATTAAGTTCGAGTCTGTGACAAACGATCAAGGTGAGTATGTCGGAAAAGTTTTCGCGTTTCAAAATATGGAACAAGGGCAAGATAAAAACCATATTCATCCTTGGGTGATTCCATTGAAACGTTTCGAAGTGCCAAATTCTGACCCATCGATTCCTGCAGAAGTGCGACTATCCCAAGAGATTGATTTAATCGCAAGACGTATGGGCATTTCTCGTACAGCGATTCGCATTGTAAATGGACATTTCGATATTCCTCACGGCGACCATAGTCACTCAATGAATATCGTCAATAAAGACGGCGTCGAAGCCTATGAGAAAAATAAACTTCCAGTTATCGTTCCTCCATTTGTGGCAGGAGATGTGAATTTGGAGACTGTTTTTGCAAAAATTGACGAAGTGAAAGCTCATGCCAGCGAAAAATACAAAGACGATCCTGTAACATTGAACCGTATTTTAGTAGCCTTGAACGAATACAAAGAACAAGTGCAACTAAAAGGGAACTCAACAGAAGGGTTCGTCAAAGGATTGGAACGCTTCGAGGTGCAAACCATTAACCACGAGGCAGTCGCTGCTGAAGAAGTAACGCCTGAAGAACAAAAGATGAACGCGACTCACGAAGAAACGGTTCGTATGGTCGGTGAGTTGAATTTACAAGACTACGGCGTGAGAGCGGACGAGTTGAAAGACTTAGCTTCAAAAGCGCGTGAATCTAATAAAGAAGAACAAGTGAACGCAATTCGTGCATTGGTTCAAGCATTACGTGATGCCAACGACCGTATTAGTATCGAAGGAATGCGTTACTTATACTTCTTAACACAACACGTTTTAGACCAAGAATTACCAGCTGCGCTTCGTGAAGAAGTGGCAAGCCTCATTAAACGTTACATGGGTTCACGATTGAACTTTGCGACAACACCTGTTGAATCACTTATCATCGAGTCTTATCGTGCAAAATTAGCGATTAAGGAATCTCATGCGAAATCCGATGGTAAAGTCGATGCAACAATCGGAAAGAATCTAAAAGAAATTTTAACGCCAGCTTCTGAGGAAGAACAAAGCATTTTCCAAGAAGCAAAAGACTTCGCTGAAATGGCGCTAGATGAATCGGATAAAGATAACAGCACTCCGAAGAGCTCTATTCTAGATGTAAAACCTTCAGAGGAAAAACCATCCGAAGAAACAACAACGACACAAAGCGAAACGACAGAAACAACAGAAACAACAGAAACAACAGAAACAACAGAAAGTACGACCGCTTCTGTAGAGACAACAGAAGAAACAACGGCTACAACAGAAGCCGCTACAACAGAAGCCGCTACAACAGAAGAAACAACAACTGTTGAACAATAGAACTTTTAAGCACGTAACTCTTTGAAAAAGAAGAGTTGCGTGTTTTTGTTTCCTATGAATAGGTGGTTTAGCGGTATTTATGGTATACTAATACAGCATTCTAGTTGAAGGAGGGATTTAAATGGCAGTCATGCATTTTGGCGAAAACAATACTTGGATTAACATTAATTCAGATTTAATCAGTGAATATTCATCCATTTACGATACGTATGAAATTGATGATGAGATGATTGAATACGCGCTGGATAAAAACGAACGCGCGCATATGGAGTATAATCGCCGAACGAAGACTTTGGTGGTCATTTATAATGTCCTCAACTTATCGCGCGAAGAAAATCATTACGATACGATTCCGTTGACGTTTATCGTACGACAAAATCAGATCGTCACGATTTCCAATGCGCAAAATGAATATATTATTGATCAAATTCGTGAAGAGCTGGAAGAGAATATGCATTGGAGCGTATTTAATTTCTTATTGCATAGCTTATTTGCGATTTCGGAAAACTATTTCCCAGTTATCGAAAAGTTAAATAAAGAACAACAAAATATTAGTAAATTGCTCCGAAAGAAAACCACAAAGGATAATTTGTTCCGTTTATCTGACTTGGAGATTGAAGGGATGTATTTAGTTTCTGCGACGAAGCAAAATGCGGTAGTATTAGAGCAACTGAAGACGCAACAAGCCTTCAAGGAACTCGACGATTCTGAAAGAGAGCAGTTGGAAGATAACATCATCGAAGCGAATCAATTAGTAGCGATGACAGAGTTACATCTTCAAATCTTGCATCAAATCGCAAACACGTATAACAATGTATTGAATAATAACTTGAACGACACGATGAAATTCTTAACGGTCATCTCGATTTTAATGACGGTTCCGGATATTGTGACGGGATTCTTTGGGATGAATGTGCAGATTCCGTTTACGGAGTTTAGACACGGATGGGCGATCATTCTTTTGATTATCGCACTCGGTTGGATAGGCGTGTCGCAGATTATCAAGCTCATTATGAAAGATTAACCAAAAACACCTTCCTACTTGATAGGAAGGTGTTTGTTTGTGTGCTCGTAAAAGTGTTTCTTATGTGCTGCTTTATGTGCTCCATATTGCAAAAATGATTACTTCGAATCCTTGCGGATTTGTTTATTGTAGCTGTAACGTTGCACCGGCGCAAGCCTTGGTCTTGCGCCTAAAAAGCCTCAAAAAGGGAGTAAGGAATAAATTCCTAACTCCCTTTAATTCGCATTTTTTGCTTTTTCACGTTACTGCTACAATAAAATCCACAAGATTCTCCGTAATCATTTGCAGAATCAGAACATAAGAAACGTGTTCCTATCAAGTAGGAGTGCTTTTGGGAATCTGCGAAGAGCCTATCTAACCTCGTTTGGTGATGAGAGGTTAGAGAAGTTTCTTAGCTTTTTCGGTGTTGGCGAAGTGGAGTTTGGCCACTTTGCCGAGGAGTTCCATGCCACCGTGTTTTAAAATAGTGGCTGCTGCTTTATCGACGTTGGCACCGGCACCACTTGGGAGTTCATATCCGTATTCGGCGCTGAGTGAATCGAGGCCATCAAGGAAGGCGCATCTGGCAATCATTGAGGCAGCCGCAACTGCAATATGATGGCTTTCGCCTTTTGTAATAAAGTATGTTTTCTTCTTATCGACAAGGTCTTGGCCTTTGAGATAACGATAATACAAGTCTGGTTTACAGAATTGGTCGATTAAGTACGCTTCTGGAGTCTCAGGAGCGAGTTTTTCTGTCAAGAGACGGAGAGCTTGGTTATGAAGCAAAGCCTTCATCTCGTTTAGGTTTTTCACTTGTTGGACTTCGTTATATTTTTCAGGCCAAAGCGTGAGTAATTTATAAGGCACAGCTTCTTTGATTTTTGGAACGAGTGCTTTGATTTGGTCGTCCGTCATATCTTTTGAATCGCGAACGCCCATCGCTTTTAGTGTGGCAATATTTTCTTTTGAAACATAAGCCGCCGCAACTGTCAGTGGTCCAAAGTAAGCACCGTTTCCGACCTCATCGCTTCCGATAACGCTCCAAGTCGCAAAGCCTTCTGGAAGAGTAGAGTCTTTGAGAGCTTTCTTTGAAGTGTCGTCAATCGATTGTTCGAGGTGGTTCTTTTGGATAAAGTCTTCAATGCCTTTTCCTTGGAATAGAACCTTACCCGATTTATAGGCTGTGATCGATAAACCGTCGACCTTTAAACGCAATGTTGCGTGTGGTGGAGGAGATTGCGTGTAGGAAGCATAGGTTGATCCAAGGGTTGCAATTTGCTCAGGTGATAAAATTAAAGTTAATGAATTCATGTCGTTCCCCCTTTTCTTTTTAGCATACCATGACAAAATTCATCCGTCCACTCTCTAAAAAAGTGGATTATTAGTGTATTTTTTAAATGAAAAATGGTAAAATAAGGTGATATTATGGAGAAAGTGAGAGGGTCTTTTGTGAATCAACCAAAAACAAGAGTAAAAGCAACGATTTCAGGGAAATCTTATACGATTATTGGTCGTAAGTCGCAACAAGAAATGCAAAGTATTGTGCGTGTCTTACAAGAACAATTGGACCAAATCACTCGAGTATCTGACAAATTGTCGACGGAAGAAGTGGCGCTTCTTGCAGCCATCAACGCCATCTCGAATCAATTTGAAAAGCAAGAAGAAGTGGTCGCATTGAAGAAACGTGTAGAGCAGTTGGAAAAAGAATTGAGCTCCGTTCAACATAAACGCCCTTCGATTGATGCAAATAGAAAACAAGAATTAGAAAAACAATTTGAATTACAACAAGATTTGTTGAGAAGGTAGGGTTCAATGGTAACGTTAATTATTTTTATTTTATTTATTAGTTGGTGTGTATACCGGAATGCGCCGAGGATTAACTTTAGAACTCGTGTATATCGCAGGATACTTCATCACATTCTTAGTTGCGATGTTCACTTACGAAGGATTCGCAAAATTCTTATCGGTGTATATCCCATATCCATCATATATTCCTGGAAATCACTTAGCGATTTTCACAGAAGCCCAAGCGATGTCACTCGACCAATCATTTTATAAATTGGTTGCATTCCTAGTCATCATGATTCTAGGATGGTTAGTGGTTCGATTCCTTGGATATGTCGCTAGCGAATTAACATTCTTACCGCTATTGAAACAATTCAATACGATCGGTGGAGCGGCACTTGGATTCTTTATGAACTACTTATTCATTTACTTTGTACTATACGCAGTAGCGATGATTCCACTGGCACCAGCACAAAAAATTATCGAAGGTGGATTGCCAAACTTCATCATCACAAAAACACCAATTGTGACACAACTCGTATCAAGTTGGTTATTACCTAAATAAAACCTCGAAGCGTGGAACAAACTTGTTCCACGTTTTTTTAAGAAAAGAAGGACTGTTATGAATTCGAAAATCGAAAAGGTTTTAGAATTTTCAAAAATTAGAACACAACTGGCCGAATATGCGACTTCCGAAAAAGGGAAGCAAATGATTAAGGAACTTCCAATCGAAGTCGAAGCAAAGGCCATTCAAAATAAGATTGAAGAGACAACAGATGGGGTGGAGTTACTCCGTCTCAAACAAGGGATTCCAATTCCACGATTGAAAGATATTAGTTTTGCTTTGAAACGTCTAGAGCTAGAAGCAGGGCTGAATGGACGCGAATTAAGTGATATCCTACGTGTGTTAACAACAACGCATGAGGTTGAGCGTTTCTTTGAAAAAGTCGAAGAAGAGGAAATTGCACTAAAACGTGTGCCTCGTTTGGTCGAAAAACTCGAAAGTATTCCAGAGGTGACAAGCGAACTAGAAGCCTCTATTCGTGAAGATGGGTATGTTTTAGATAGCGCGTCTCCAACTTTACACGGGGTTCGTGTGGGGATTCAAAAGACGGAACAAGATATTCGTCGTCAAATGGATCAATACCTTACAGGAAAGAATGCGCAATATTTAAGCGATACGATTATCACAATTCGTAATGACCGTTATGTACTTCCTGTAAAAGCAGAGTATAAATCAGTCTTTGGCGGAACGGTCCATGACCAAAGTTCAACGGGGCAAACGCTCTTTATGGAGCCACAAGCAGTCGTGAATTTAAACAACAAGCTTCGTGAGTATCAAATCCAAGAGAAGCGCGAAGTAGAACGTATCCTTTGGGAATTGTCTCAAAAACTCATGCCTTATACGAATTCACTGCATCAAAACCATTATGTATTGGCACGTCTGGATGTAGTGAATGCAAAAGCGCTGTACGCTCATGAATTGAGAGCAACAGAGCCAATTATCGACGCTAATAATTACGTAGCCCTCTGGCAAGCATGGCATCCACTTTTAGAGCGTGAGAAGGCTGTGGCAAACGATATTATTCTTGGTGAAGAATATCAAGCGATTGTCATTACAGGGCCGAATACGGGTGGTAAAACCATTCTCTTGAAGACGGTCGGTGTGATTCAATTGATGGCACAGATTGGGCTGTATATTCCTGCGGCTGAAAATAGCCGAGTGGGAGTCTTTACAGAGATTTTTGCGGATATCGGAGATGAACAATCGATTGAGCAAAACCTATCGACATTCTCATCTCATATGTCGAATATCGTGTCTATTTTGAAACAAATTAACGATAAGAGTTTGATTTTAATCGATGAAATTGGTTCAGGGACAGACCCACAAGAAGGGTCTTCACTTGCGATCGCAATCCTTGATTATATTGCAAGTAAGCAAAGTTATGTGATTGCGTCAACGCACTATCCAGAGTTGAAAGCATACGGCTATGACCGCCCTAAAACCATTAATGCGAGTATGGAATTTGATGGGGATACCCTTCAACCAACATACCAACTCTTACTTGGCGTACCAGGTCGTAGTAATGCATTTGATATTTCAAAACGTCTTGGCTTACCAAGTATCATTATCGACCAAGCGCGCGGACTTCTATCCGAAGAAGACCAAGACTTGAATGCGATGATTAGTGACCTCGAGCAAACGTCGCCGTGCGCAGCGTGATGCCGACAAGATGCGCCATCAGTTAGAATTGAGTACGCAGTTACTTGAGGACTTACAACGCGAAACAGAACAATTCCAAGCCAATAAAGCACGTCTCTTAGAAGAGGCGAAAGAACGTGCGAATACGTTAATTGAACAGAGCCAAGATGATGCGGATAAGATTTTATCTGAAATTCGTGAGCTTCAATTAAGAAGTAAGCAAAGTACTGTTAAAGAGCATGAAATGATTGAGAAGAAAACGGCGTTGAAAGACTTGAAGCATGAGCAAGCCTTGAAGAAAAACAAGGTACTTCGCAAGGAAAAAGCAAAGAAGGCGCTGCAAGTCGGACAAAGTGTCGAAGTTCTGTCATTTGGCCAACGTGGTACGCTTGTTGAGAAGGTGAACGACAAGGAATGGGTGGTTCAAATGGGAATCATCAAGATGAAGATTGCCGTTGAGGATCTTTCTCCAATCGCCGAGGCGCAAGTAGCCAAGCAACAAGTGATCGTCAAAAGTGCGCGTGCTAGTCACGTCTCTTCTGAATTAGACCTTCGCGGAAAACGATACGAAGAAGCGATGAAGGATCTAGAGTTATATCTAGATGCTGCGATTCTTGCGAACTATCCACGCGTAACGATTATTCATGGACGTGGAACAGGGGCCATCCAACAAGGAGTTCATAAGGTGCTACGTAGCCACCGTTCTGTCGCAAGTTTTGAATTTGCACCGATGAATACGGGTGGAAATGGAGCGACCATCGTAACCTTTAAGTAAACCGTGAGCAGAATAGTTGGTCACCTTCCGGGGGATTGCTATACTAAGTTTATAGAAAAAGGAAAGGATGATTCGAATGGTAAAATCATTAACAGATAAAAACTTTGCAGAAGAAACTAAAAATGGAGTAGTCTTAGTAGACTTCTGGGCAACTTGGTGTGGCCCATGTCGTATGCAAGGTCCAGTAATCGACCAATTAGATGAAGAAATGGGAGACAAAGTAACTTTTACAAAAGTAGATGTTGACGAAAACCCAGAAACAGCTCGTGCATTTGGCATTATGAGTATCCCAACATTGCTTATCAAAAAAGATGGCGAAGTCGTTGATAAAGTGGTTGGCTACCATGCTAAAGAACACTTAGAAGAAATTTTAGAAAAAAATATTTATAAAATCTAAAGTCTCCGAACGCTTGATATATCAAGGTTTTTTTCCTTGGTATGTCAGGCGTTTTTATTTTGTTAAAAAAATTTTTTTCGAAAAGGTGTTGACAAATTTTTGTTTTTAGTCTTATAGTTAGTTACACAAGTAACTAACCAATTAACCAAAGGTGATCATGAACAAGGAGGTGCGTTATGAAATTTGATTTTCAAAGTGATATCCCGTTATTTCAACAAGTAGCCAATCAATTGGAAGAAGAAATCTTCCATGAAGTCTACAAAGAAGGAGATCAAGTACCGTCGACAACTGAGATTTCCACAGGATATCAAATCAACCCAGCAACGGTATTGAAAGGAATGAACTTACTCGTGAGCGAACAAATACTTGAAAAACGAAGAGGTCTTGGAACGTTTGTAGCAGAAGGGGCCAGAAAAATTGTCTTAAGCAAGAAGCAAAATGAATTTGCCAACCAAATGGTGCCAAACTTCTTAAAAGAAGCACAAGCGCTCGGTATTACGAAAGACGAATTAGTAAAAATCATCGAAGGAGGCTTCCAATAATGAGTATCGAAGTCAAAGATTTAAAGAAGAAGTTTTAAAAAAAGAAGCGGTAAAAGGAGCAACATTCACGATTGAACCTGAAAGTATTATCGGGTTGCTCGGACGAAATGGTGCCGGAAAGAGTACAGTGCTAAATATGATTGCTCGCCGTATCGAAAAGACAAGCGGGGATATCACTCTTGACGGAGTGGACCTTCATAAGACAGCAAGCGCGATGCATGAAGTGTACTTATCAAGTTCTGATAACTGGTTCCCGCAAGAATATAGATTTAAAGATCTCCTTGCTATCTATAAAGTGACTTATCCAGAATTTGATATGGAATTCGCAGAAGACCTTATCAAAGTGTTCGATGTGAATGTGAAGCAAAAATACTCAAAAGCCTCAACAGGATATAAAAGCATTCTGAAGATTATCTTGGCGCTTGCGAACCCTAGCGAATACATCTTCTTAGATGAACCAGTGCTTGGGCTTGATGCGAACCACCGCCAACTCTTCAATAAGAAATTACTCGAAGCGTATGCGCGCCGTCCTCGTACATTTGTCATCGCAACGCATTTAATCGAAGAAGTTGCTTCAATTTTAGAAAAAGTGATTGTTATTAAAGACGGATTGGTCACAGAAGAAGTACTGGTCGAAGATGTTCTTCGTAAAGGATACGTTGTTAGTGGGGCATCCTCATTGGTACAAGAATATGTTGCCGATAAGAAAGTTCTTGAAACAGAACAAATCGGAAACTTTACAAGAAGCGTGGTGATTGGTGCTATTGGAGAAGCACAACCAGGATTAGACTTTTCTCCATTAACATTACAAGATTACTTTATCTCAATCACACGAAAGGAGAATGAATAAGATGAACCGTTTATTATCAGTTGTCAGCATGGGATTAGCTAGAAGATGGAAAACAATTTTAATGTTCTTAGGAGCTTGGTGGATTATTACAAGTTTCTTAATGAAGATTTTTGCAAATGGGGACCTTAGCACATTCGGTACTTATTTCCCAATTTACTTCGATAATGAAATTGCAATTATCCTATTACTCATCGGAATTGGATATATCGTTGAACAATTCCGTCTAGAAAGCCAATTAGGATTAACAAGAAAAGAACAAATAGAAAGCTTATTCATTCAAACGCTTGTCGATTCTGGAATCATCACACTCATTTACGCCTTATTAATTCCATTAAGAAATGGAGTTTCACTCGGCACAGTAACCATTCAATCGATTTTAGGGGATCTATTCGACCCAGAAAATATCGTGATTAGCATCGCAGTTCTTTTCGTGAAGGTTGTTCTAATTCACCTAATCGCAAATGTTATTGGGATTGTTCTTAATAAAATTAATCAAAAGGCAGGCATTTTCGCATTATCAGGAGTGTTCTTGCTTTCTGCATTAATCGGTGGAAGTGCTTTTAGACGAGTTAGTGATGGCCAAATGCCAGAATTTGTAAAAGCTCTTCTAGAATTCATCAACCTCATTACAACACATAAAGTGGAATCTATTTCTATCGCATTAGTGATTCTAGTGGTGCTTCAAATCCTCGTTACAAGAAAACACCAAAGCATCACTCCAGACTAAAATATATCCTAGAACTCCTGCACTCAGGAGTTCTTTTTGTTTAGGGCGGAGGTTTCTCTCCTTTCTTTTTTAGTTACCTAGTCGTATTGCAAAAAGTTATGCGCACCAGTGTTTGAATGAAAAGGCTGGAGGAGTCAAATGGAGTGCCCATCGGATTCTATAGAGTGAGTAATAGCGAGCGTAACTGATGCGAATTAGCAGTAGTTAGGAATTGATTCCTTACTACTGCTTTGAGGCTCAGTAGGTAAGAGACCATGGCTCGAACCGCTACAGCTATTACAAACACTATGAAGATATCCGATAAAGGCACGCAGTGTAGACCCTCCAAAGCCTTTTCATTCAAACACCGAAGGTGTCTAAAACCTGTTTATTAGTTGGTTAACTTTTTCATAATACGAACCACTTTTGAATCAGCGCCACGCGAACTATGGTATACTATAGAAGACTAAAGAAAGAAAGGTTGAGAAACCATGAAAAGACCAATCGGGTTTATCGATTCGGGCGTTGGCGGTCTTACCGTCCTCAAAGAAGCCCTCAAACAATTACCAAACGAATCCATGATCTTCCTTGGCGATTCAGCACGTTGCCCATACGGCACACGACCAGTTGAAGAAATCCGCCAATATACATTAGAAATGGTGCAATTTTTACTAGATAAAAACATTAAAATGCTTGTTATTGCTTGTAATACCGCGACTGCAGTGGTTCTAGAAGAATTACAAAACACCTTAACAATTCCAGTCGTTGGAGTGATTCAACCAGGTAGCCTTGCAGCTATCAAGCAAACCAAGAATGACCGCATCGGTGTTCTTGGAACAAACGCGACGATTGCTAGTAAAGTGTATCCAAAGACGATGCATGACAAATAAAGATATTGAAGTGTTTGATATTGCTTGTCCAAAATTTGTACCAATTGTTGAAAGTAACCAATCGGATACTAAAGAAGCAGAAGAAGTGGTTCGCGAAACCTTACGTCCGTTAGAAGGAACAGAGGTCGATACAGTGATTCTAGGCTGTACGCATTATCCATTGCTTCGTCAAACGATTCAAAAAGTCGTAGGAGATGGCGTCACATTAATTGACTCAGGCGCAGAAACAGTTTCCAGCGTGAGTGCGTTATTAGATTATTGCAAATTAAGCGAAACGCCTGAAACGAATCCTGAACCAACGCTTGAAATTTATACAACTGGAGAAGCAAGTCTCTTCGAAGAGATTGCTGAAAACTGGTTGAATCGAACAGGTCTGAAGGTGAAAAAAGTGACACTTAAAGAAGAAGTAAAACCCGTCGAATTGAAAAAAGAAATCGTGATTGCGACGAATAATGTTGGGAAAGCCAAAGAGTTTGCGGAGATTTTCGAACCAAAAGGATACTCTGTAAAGACACTGCGAGATTTTCCAGAATTAGAAGAAGTCGAAGAAACAGGAACGGCCTTCGAAGAAAATGCACGTTTGAAAGCTGAGACGATTGCGAATGAGCTTCAAACAATCGTATTAGCGGATGACTCTGGTCTCTGCGTCGATGCACTAGACGGTCAACCAGGAGTATATTCTGCACGTTTTGCCGGCGAACCAAAGAGCGATGCAGCAAATAACGCCAAACTCTTATCAGAACTTGGCGGACTCGTTGGAGAAGAGCGCTCGGCTCACTTCACTTGTTGCTTAGTGCTAGCTGCACCAAATAGTGAATCACTTGTGGTTCAAGCAGAATGCCCAGGTCAAATCGCGACTCTACCAGCTGGGGATAGCGGATTTGGATACGATCCATTATTCATTATTCCCGAGTACGGAAAGACATTTGCGGAACTAGGAATGGATATTAAAAATAAAATTAGCCACCGTGCGAAAGCCATTGAATTGCTTGTTAGCCAGTGGGAAAAATGGACTCATGAGTTAAATCAAACGGAGGAATAATTATGAAAATTGTCGTTGTCAGTGATAACCATGGACAAGAGTTAACATTAAAGAGAATCTTCGACCACTATGCAGGGAGTGATGTGACATTTGTGCATACAGGAGATTCAGAATTTCCTTATAAAGATGAACGTCTATCGCATTGCATTCGCGTAACAGGAAACTGCGATTATGATCCAGAGTATCCACGTTCAGAAGTGTTTACACTAGAAGGTATCAATTTCTTTGTGGCGCATGGACATTTTGAATATGTGAACACAGGTCGTGAGTATTTAGCAAATGCGGCTAAAGAAATGGGGGCACGTGTCGCATTTTACGGCCATACGCATAAACTAAATGCAGAGAATGTTAACGGGGTGCTTTGCATCAATTCAGGGTCAACGAATTATCCTCGTGGTAGCTATGAAGGGACTCCGTCGTATGCTGTGCTAGATATTCTTTCTAAAGACAAATTGCGCTTAACGTATTACACAACGAAACACGAAGTATTAGATGGCCTCGTTTTAGACTATACGTGGTCTGATGAGGGAGGGTATACGCTTGATTCATAAACGAATCCAGGAGTTGTTACTTGAAGACCGTGATAAGCTCTTTATCGATGCGGAAAAAGTAGCCATTCTTCAAGAGGATCATACATTGGAACACGCGATGCTTGTGTTGACGAATGTGCGTTATTCACTCATTCCTGTATTGAACAAGGAAAATAAAATTGTAGGTCTTGTTTCACTTGCGATGATTTTGCATAAAATCACTGGTGTGGAACAAATTCATATGAACCAGTTAGGAAAATACAAAGTGCGTGATGTGATGCGTACGGAGTTTCCGATTATTCATCAGGATACGCAAGTGGAAGATGTGTTAAATGAGCTTGTGGATGAGAGTTTTATTTGTATTGGGAATGCTGAGGATGAGTTTGTGGGGATTGTGACGAGGAAGGAGCTTTTGAAGCGAATCAACTTCATGGTACATGAACTCACCCGCGAATATGATTTTGTGGAAAAAAATAATAAATAAAGCGGTAATCGCTACAGCGATTCCTTTTTAGGAATTCTAGATAATAGCTATAATGGGGCACCGGTGCAAGCCTTGGTCTTGCACCTTAAAAGCCTCAAAAAGGGCGTAGGGAATAAATTCCTTACGCCCTTTAATTCGCATTTTATGCAAGTTCCCATTTTTGCTATTATAGAATTCCTCGGAATCGCTGTAGCTTAATTTTTATAATGCAGGTGAGTTGATATACCATTCCGTATTTAACACAGGAAAGGGAAATAGTATCTGCATCCTAGCTTAAAAGTAAGAGGTGCAAGGGGACCACATTATCAAAAGGACTCTTTTGTAATTGGTTTATTCAAATTTAGGTGAGGTTATGTACCATTCCGTAGAAAGCAGAAGAAATGAGAGGAAGGTAACTGCATCCAAATTGGAAAGTTAATATTAGAATTCCTCGGAATCGCTGTAGCTTATTTTTTATAATGCAGATGAGTTATATACCATTCCGCATATCACAGGGGAAAGGGAATAGGGTGTGGTGTATCCTATGGAGTGGATTAGAAGGAAACAAAAAAAGAAGGCGTGGGCCTTCTTTTTTAGTTGGTTGAATATGGGATGACTGGTGATGAGAGGTCGATGCCTTGTTTTAGCAGTGCTTCTTGATAAAGTGTTAAATAGCGTTGGTAGGTTGCATGTTGCAAACCGTTTTTTGTCATTAGAGCGATGGTGAATACAAATTGACCATTTGGTTTGGTTTGTGGTCCAACGATTTTTGGCGGAGCGGTTAGAGCTTCGTCGGTTCGTGTATATTGGTTATTAATTTCTTCAATGACTGAGTATACAGATTTTAAATCCACGTTGCTATTTAAAGGTAATTCGATTAAAGCACGCATATTTCCACGAGATTGGTTACTTACAACAGTGATATTGCGGTTTGGAATGTAATGAAGAGTTCCGTCATAACCGCGAACTTGTGTAGTACGGACGCCGACGCTAGCGATGGTTCCAGAGATGTTGTTAATAAGAACCGCGTCTCCAACCTCGAATTGGCGTTCGAGTAGGATGAAGAGACCATTAATCACATCTGATAGGAAACCTTGCGCACCAAGACCAAGGGCAACACCAGCGATTCCAGCACCAGCAAGTAAGCTAGAAATTGGAACACCGATAATCGAAAGAATCCAGTAAATTAAAATGAAGTATAGGAAATAATCGAGCATATTTTCTAAGAGCTTCACGATCGTCTTTTGTCTATTTTCACTTTGACGAACGACTTTCACAGAGGAAAGAATCGTTTTTCTTAAATAGATAATGTAAAAATTTCTTTCCAAAGTAGAAAACTAGAAATAGTAGGATTAATGATAATAACTTCGTAAAAACATTTGATAAAATGGATTCCCAATCAAAGGAATTCCAGTAATTCGTAAAGAAATTTGTGATGGAATCTATCCATAAGACATTGTGCATAATTGTCACCCTTTATTAGTAATAAAATAAGTGTAACATATGTAAAAAAATGATTGAAAGCATAGGCAATTTAAGAAATAATATGATGGTATTTTTTTCAGAAGAAAGTGTTATCATTAAATTATACTTAAAGATTGGAGGAATGGCTCAATGACAGGTGTTGAGATTGCTGCATTAATTGCTGCATGTGCTTTTATTAGCATTAGTGGTTTTTTTGTAATTGTCAAAGTATCACCGATTTTTATCAAGATTAAATAAAACCGTTGATAATGTGAATCATTCATTAGAAGTCATTACAAAAGATGTTGATAGTCTTTCAATTGAAGTTGAAGGGTTATTAAATAAAGCAAATGTACTCGTAGATGACGTGAACGGCAAACTTAAAGCGACAAATCCGTTGTTTACAGCGGCAGGCGATTTAGGTGTGACGATTTCAGATGTAAATACATCTTCTCGTAATCTAGCAACAAAAGCAGTGAAGCTTTCAAAAACAAGTCGTGCAGTTGCGGCATTTAATTTTGGAAGAACAATTCTTTCAAAGAAGAAAAAAGTAAAATAACGAAACGGAGTGTTGAACATGAGTAAATCAGGTGGATTTTTATTAGGAGCATTTATCGGAGCATCTGCAGCAGCAGTAACAGCTTTATTATTTGCACCAAAATCAGGTAAAGAATTACGTGAAGACTTAGCGAGAGAAGCAGATCGCTACAAAGAACAATTATCAGAATACGGTGAAATCGCACGTGCAAAAGGTGTAGAATTCGCAGAAGTAGCTAAAACTTCAACGCAAGATATTCGTATTAACTTAAAAGAACAAGCTGGACAATTAAAAGAACAAGTGTCTAAACAAGCTGAACAATTAAAAGAACAAGTTGCAGTACAAACTGAAAACTTAAAAGGCCAATTTAACGAAACAGTTGATAAAGTTAAAGGAAACTTTGCAAAACACAAAGAAGAATCAGCTGAAGTGGTTGCTGAATTAGCAGAAGACGTTAAAGAAAAAGCTGAAGAAGTGAAAGAAGAAGCTTAATTTCATTTATAAATAACGAAAGCCTGGGGAATTTCCCCAGGCTTTTTCTTTTGTTCATTAGAAGTCGTATTTAACGGATGTGAAGAGTTTGGCTCCGTCTTTTGTAACGGCTAGGCAGTCTTCGATACGAACGCCGTAGTCACCTGAAATATATACGCCAGGTTCAACCGAGAAGCACATTCCTTCAACCAGTTCCATATCGTTTCCTTCCATAATCGAAGGGAACTCATGAACACTTTGTCCAATTCCGTGTCCAAGGCGGTGGATGAAGTATTCACCATATCCAGCTTCTTGGATAATGTCACGAGCAATCTTATCAATTTCGCTAGCTTTCATGCCTGGTTTTACGGCTAGGATAGCTGTATCATGGGCTTTTTGAACAATGTCATAGATTTCTTGATGGCGTTGGTCTTTTTCGCTTTCATTTCCAAAGAAGACAGTACGAGTAATGTCACTTGCGTACCCATCGACCATTGTTCCTAGGGTCAAAGAGGACCCATTCGTTTTTCTTTTGAGGGTACGATCTCCAGGTTCGCCATGAGGATCGCAGCATGGTCTCCAAAGAGCACCATTGTATCAAAGCTCATTTGAGAGACACCTAGTTTTTTTCATTTCGAATTCGATAATGGCGACGACTTCGCGCTCGCTAATGCCAACTTTCAAGGCTTTCTTTCCGATTTCGATGGCTTTGTCAGCAAAAGTTCCTGAGTGGACCAGCTTTTCAACGGCTTCGGCGTCTTTTACGAGACGCAGTTGTTGAACTACTGGTGTTAAGTCTACTGAGAACTGAATGCCAGGAAGTGTTTTTGTAATTGCTCAGCTGCAAAGAGTGAGAAGTCCACTTTCTCTACTGCAAAGTTCACTTGAAGCGGGAAGTGTTCCTTAATCGCATCTGATAAAAGTTTCCAACCATCTTCATGATCGTGATAACTCTTCACAATAAAGTCTGGCTCAGCTTTTTTTGAGCGACTTGATGTTCTAATGCTGGAACGAAGAGTAGCGGAGTAGCTCCGGGTGTATATACGAGGGCGACAATTCGTTCATGTGGTTCTGTTGAGAATTTTTGTCAAAAGACGAATAGTCTCTGGATTTTTGGATAAAAAAACAATCGGGTTTTGTTTTTTTCTTTCATTTCATTTTTTTCAATTGCATAAAAGTAGGGTTTAGTTTCATAATTTCATCTCCTTGAATCTATTGTAGCATATTATTACATCAATAATGTAAATAGTTTCAAAAATTATATGAAAATTGTAGTTAAACGCTTGCAAAAGATTTATGAAAGTGCTACCCTAGGATTAGATGAAAAGATGCACAAAGGAGATTTGTAGATGGAAAAGCAAACAATTACGATTTATGATGTTGCTCGTGAAGCAAATGTATCCATGGCTACAGTATCGCGTGTGGTAAATGGAAACCCTAACGTAAAACCAGCGACTCGTAAGAGAGTGCTAGATGTTATCGATGAATTAGATTATCGTCCAAATGCCGTTGCTCGTGGACTTGCAAGTAAAAAAACTACGACTGTAGGAGTAATCATTCCAGATGTCACAAACCTTTACTTTGCGAGCTTAGCGCGTGGGATTGATGACATTGCGACAATGTATAAATACAACATTATTCTAGCGAACTCAGACCAAAAACAATCATAAAGAAATTCAAGTGTTAAATACATTATTGTCAAAACAAGTAGATGGTATTTTATATATGGGAAACCATTTAACACCTGAATTACGCACTGAAATTATCCGCTCTAAAACACCAATCGTTTTAGCAGGAACAATGGATGCGGAACATGAAATTGCGTCTGTCAATATTGATTATAAAGAAGCGACTCAAGAAGCGGTTGAAACATTAATTGAAAACGGAAATAAGAAAGTGGCTTTTGTAACAGCTGCGTTGAAAAATGTAGCTTCTGTAGATTTCCGCTTAGAAGGATATAAAGCTGCTTTAGATAAAGCAGGTATTAAATTCGATCCTAAATTAGTATACGAAGTGCCATTGACATACCATGCAGGTGAATCAGTCGCAGAACGTATTCATAAAGCTGGCGTAACAGCTGCAATCGTAACAGACGACGAAACTTCAGTAGGATTATTAAATGGATTAATCGACTTAGGAATTAAAGTTCCTGAGAAATTTGAAATCATCTCAAGCAATAACTCAAAATTAACGAAGATGACACGTCCAATTCTTTCAACAATTGCACCACCATTATATGATATCGGTGCGGTAGCAATGCGTTTATTGACAAAGATTATGAATAAAGAAGAGATTGTAGAATCTGAAATCACATTACCTTACAAGATTGAGTTACGAAACACAACTAAATAAGGATAAACAAACAGCCTATCGAATGATTGATAGGCTGTTCTACTTTCTTACTATATTATATAGAAACAATCAAAAAAGGCTGGACAAGTGTCCAACCTTTCGTTTATTTAGATTAACGAGCTTTTGTTGTTTGAGGTTGAGGAGCAGGAGCCTGAGTTGTTGGCGCCGGGGTTGTTGGAGCTTGAGTTGTATCAGGTTTCTTCTCTTCTTTCTTTTTCTCCTCTTCTTTTTTCTTATCGCTAGAAGATGATTTATTCCAGAATCGACTTAATTCTTCTGGGGTTGCACCCACCATAAAGTCATATCTTGGAGCCATAGGAGGGAAGTCCTTCTTGAACCAATCTGTTGTCATTGAACCACCGATTGAATAAGTAGCACCGTTTTCTGCTTTAAATGAACCTGCTTTTGTACCAGTTGTTGATACGACAGAATCACGATATACAGAGTCTGGTTGCGTAAAGCTTGTTTCTTTACCAATCAATTCAGGGTTCGCTTCGTATGCGGCTCTCATTAAGTTTGTCCATTGACGTTGACTACGCATCGTTGGTTCGCCGTATCCGTCGCCACCAGTAATCGCGTATCGAGCGTTATAGAAGTTGTCATATCCGATCCATGACCCAAGAGTAACGGTTGGAGTGTAAGCTACAAACCAGTTGTCAATCTCGTTTTCTGAAGTACCTGTTTTACCAGCTAAATCAGAACTGAATCCCATATTTCCTTTAATGTTATAGAAGATAGTAGAGCTAGCGATATCTTGTAACATGTTAGTTGTTAAGAACGCTGTTGCATCTGAGAAGACGCGCTCTGATTTATCTTCGTGTTGGTAAATCACATTTCCACGAGAGTCTTCAATCTTTTCGATTAAGTACGATTCGTGGTGTTCACCGCCATTTGCAAGTGTAGAGAAGGCACTTGTTTGTTCTCTTACAGAAGGACCTGTTCTCGTACCACCGATTGAAAGGGCGATATTTTGATATTCATCTTCACCGATACCTTCAGTGATTCCCATTTTCTTCAAGTATTCACCAGCGTTAATGCCTTTTTGAAGCATTGCTTGGTAAATCTTAATTACTGGGTTATTTAATGATTTGAACAGTGCGTAACGAACCGTTAAGAATTGGTTCGTAATTGAGTTACCATAGTTGGTTGGTTGCCAGTAAGTTCCGTTTCCTTGTGCGATACTAATCTTCGTATCCGGAACAATACTTGCTGGATAAATTAAGTTGTTTTCAATCGCTGGCGCGTACACCAAGATTGGTTTGATGGTTGAACCAGGAGAGCGGTGTGTTGAGAACGCGTGGTCCACTTGGTTGGCTTCAAAGTCACGACCTGCGACGAAACCAAGAATACGACCTGTTTTGTTTTCAATTAACACAGCACCGTTTTGAGCTGGCTCTTTTTGAGTTTTAGTTTCACCAGTACTTTGATCAACATATTGAGTGTTATATGTTGGTCCGATTAAGTCCCCGCCTTCAGCAATGGCTTTTTGCATCGCATCGTATACTTTTTGGTCAACAGTTGATGTTACACGGTAACCTGAAGAGCTTAATTCGCGCTCAGCTTCATCATAGTATTTACTATATAATTCTGAGTCGTTTTTCACATCGTTATACGTCAATTTGTTTTTCTCAGCTGCTTTTGTCATTAAGACTTTCACCGCTTCACGATGAACAGCTTGATATAAGTATGATTGACGGTTTGATGTGAGCTCTTTTGGAGGAAGGAAGTCCTTCGTAATGTCGTACGCAAGCGCTTCTTCGTATTGTTCTTTAGTAATTTTATTTTCACGATACATACTAAATAGAACGGTCTTCATACGTTCTACACCAGCAGACACGTCTTCTTTCATCGTTGCGATGTTTGTATACGGTGTGTAAACAATTGGGTTTTGAGGCATCCCAACAAGATAAGCTGCTTGTGGTAACGATAAATCTTTTGCGGAAACCCCGAAGACACCTTGAGCGGCTTCTTCGATACCGGCGATATTTAACCCGTTATGATTACGTCCAAACGGAGAAACATTTAAAGTAAGCTTCTAAGATTTGATCTTTTGTAAAGTGTTTTTCAAGACGTAATGCGTAAAGAATTTCATTGGCTTTACGTTTGAAAGTAACTTCGCTTGTTAAAATCTGTTGCTTAATTAATTGTTGTGTTAAGGTAGATCCACCCGTTGCACCTGAATCAGAAGAAGCAACTTCTTGTAAGAGGGCACGGATAAGAGCCTTAGGAACAATCCCGTTATGATCATAGAATGAACTATCTTCTGTAGCGATGATTCCATCTTTTACATATTGCGAAATTTCTGATAAAGGTTTTACGATACGTAATTCATCAGTATTTACATCTGAAATCTTCGTCCCGTCTTGATAGTAGAAACTCGAGATTAAGTTGAGATTTCCGATGGCGTCACTCATTTGTTCTTGAGTGAGTGGTTCTTCATTGGATGTCAAACTTGCAAAATATCCAAGTCCAATCCCGCCTCCGAATACACCAATGAGCATTAATGCTAGAATAGCGATTACGAAGATGTTTTTAAGGACTGAATAAGCAATGTTAAAAATAAAACGCATATTTTTAAGAATCGGTTTGTTCCAAATAGAAAGTAGAGCCTCGCGCCAATCTGGAGTTTGGTTCTGTTCTGACATAAGTTCAACTCTTTTCATTTAAACATATTTTTTTGTTCATTATATCAAAAACGGATGAAAAAAATACTATTTATTATTAGTGGGAGTAGGGTTTAGAGCGTTTTTTGCTAAAAAAAGTTAAAGGTGTAAAGAGAAAATACTTTACAAGCATCTTTTCATCTGCTAAACTATGTAACTGTGAGATTAATACATGGAGGTGTAAATAATGGCAGTTAAAATTCGTTTAAAACGTATGGGTTCTAAGAAAAGTCCTTTCTACCGTGTAGTTGTAGCTGATTCACGTTCACCACGTGATGGTCGTTTCATCGAAACAATCGGAACATACAACCCACTATTAAACCCAGCTGAAGTTTCAATCAATGAAGAATTAGCATTACAATGGTTAGCTAACGGTGCGCAACCTTCTGATACAGTTCGTAACTTGTTATCACAACAAGGTATCATGAAGAAATTCCACGAATCTAAGTTTTCTAAGTAATTTCTATAAAGTCGACAACTCGATGGAGAGGTGAAAAGAATGCCAGAGATTAGTGAATTAGTATTGTCAATGGTTAAACCATTAGTTGAATTCCCTGATGATGTTCGTATTGACATCTCTGAATCAGATGAATTCATGGAATATACTTTACGCGTGAATCCTCAAGATATCGGTCGTGTGATTGGTAAACAAGGACGTGTGGCTCGCGCAATCCGTACGATTACTTATAGTGTTCGTACTCGCGGACCAAAACGTGTGCGTCTTAGTATTGAGAACCTAGATTAATAGGACGAAGCCTTGGAGAAATCCAAGGCTTTTTTGTGCTATAAAATATTAATAAAACGATGACTTCGAATCCTTACGGATTAATTTATACTCACTGTAAAAGGGCACCGGCTCGAGTCTAGCGTCTCTCGCCTTTAAAGCCTCAAAGAAGGAGTAAGGAATTCTTTCTAACTCCTTCTAATTCGCATTTAATGCGATTCCCCATTACAGTGAGTATAAAATCCGTAAGATTCTCCGTCATCGTTTTGTAGTTATAAGAAAGTTTGGATTTCTACAAGGCTTCACCGGGGGAAGAGACAGAAGAGGCTGTGTGCTGGGAATGGAGCGCCTTGTAATCGTTGGTACTATAAAAAAAGTTGGATTTCTGCAAGGCTTCACCGGGGGAAGAGACAGAAGAGGGTGTGTGCTTTCAATGGGTGCTTAAAATTGTTAGTGCTACAGTATATGGATTCCTGCGTTGAGGTAGAGGGAAAGAAAAGGTGGGTGATACCGTATAAGGTATCACTCGTTATACCGTATACGGTATAATGATTGTTCTTTTATTGTTGTTAGTACTCGGGTTTTTGATTGTTTTTCGTGAGTTTGGTATGATAAGTGAGTAAAATTATAGTTGAAGGGAAGACCTTATGAAGAAAAAGCCGATATTGAAAGAACAAATGAATCGACAATATTATTATTTATTTGGCCTATCCGCTATTTTGATGCTACTTGCATTTTGTCTTGAATCACCACAATTGTTACTTGATGGAATGATTACGATTTTAATTTCGCCAAGTCAGTTGTTTACGGATTATATGCAAATTGCGTCTGTTGGAAGCACGCTATTAAATGTGGCTATTATGCTTCTGATTAATATTTATAGCTATAAGAAATTAGAAATTCCTGTTAATGGAACGGTTATTGGGAGTTTAGGGATGCTTGCGGGATTCTCTTTCTTCGGGAAAAACCTCTTTAACAGTATTCCGTTTATGCTAGGCGTCTGGATTTATGCAAAAGTCACGAAGCAGAATTATCGAAATTATGTCATTGTCGGATTGTTTGGATCGGCATTAGGACCACTAGTTTCTTTCCTCACTTTTGGAGGAGTATTACCAAGCGGATTTAGTATTTTGATTGCCTATGTACTTGGAATCTTTATTGGATTCATCTTGCCCCAATTATCAACGCAGTATTTAGGGTTCCATCAAGGGTTCAGCTTGTATAACGTTGGGTTTACAGCGGGAATCGTTGGAATGGTCGTTCTAGGATTTCTAAATGCATTTGGAATCGAAGTAGAAACAAAGGCGCTTGCGAATACAGAAAGCCCATTTATTTTATATGGGCTTTTGATTGGACTATGTCTGATTTTGCTAGCGACAAGCTTCTATCTACATGTTCAAAAGAAAGAAAAATATCATTTTAAATTACTCTTGAAACTGTCAGGACGTCTGCCAAGTGACTTCGTTGAAATGACGAACCTTGCAACGGTAACGTTCAATATGAGCATCATGGGCTTCATTCTGTTAGGCTATGTCCTTATTAATGGTGGACAACTGAATGGTCCGATTGTCGGCAGTATTATTGGAGCGATGAGCTTTGGAGCCTTCGGGAATCAAGTGAAAAATACGGTTCCTGTATTAGTAGGGATTATGATTGGCTGCTACTTAACAGGAGTTGACGTGGCAAGTACGAGCGCACTCGTGGCTGCTATCTTTGGAACAACTCTTGCGCCTGTCAGTGGGTATTATGGACCAGTTGCTGGGATGATTGCTGGGTTCGTTCATATTACATTGGTAAGTCACGTAGTTGTAATGCATGGGGGATTAAACCTTTACAACAATGGATTCGCGGGGGGGTTCGTTGCAGCGGTTCTCGTACCAATTTTTGAAATTTTTGAAGGAATTCGTCAAGATATAAAAGAAAGAAAGGCTGAGGGATAATGACAACAGAAAAGGATTTTGTGAAACGTATCGTGAAAGAAATGGTCGATTATTATTTGTACCATGAATTGTATGATGTAACAGCGCATGTCGTGTATGTACCGCATGAAAAAGCAACGATTACGTGTACAGCGCCGTATACAAAATTACCGAAAGACTTAGATTTATTAGAAGCAGGATTATCTGTGGAAAAACACTTAGAATTAGATTCGATGTATAGCTCTCTGATGGGATCGCATAACCGTGATAAAAACTATTGCATCCTTGGTCAATGTATTGACGATTACGATATTGAAGTGACGGATGAGACGCTTAAGATTATTGTAGAACGACTCTTTTAAGGAGGAGATGGAATGACAACTTTTTATAAAGTAGGAAAAATCGTAAATACACAAGGGCTTCGTGGGAAGTTCGTGTGATTTCAACGACAGACTTTGCTGAAGAACGTTATAAAAAAGGAACGGAATTAGCCATTTTTAAAGATGGAGAGTTCCTTACATTTGTGACAGTGGCAAGTCATCGTCGTCATAAAAACTTTGATTTGTTAACATTCGAAGGAATGAACCGTATCGAAGATGTTGAAAAATACAAAGAATGTCTCCTTAAGGTAGCCGAGGAGCAATTGACAGAACTCGAAGACGACGAGTTTTACTACCATGAAATTATTGGGCTTGAAATCGTGACAGATGAAGGGGAAGTGCTTGGGAAAGTCACTGAAATTCTTTCGCCAGGGTCAAATGATGTCTGGGTGGTAAAACAAAAAGGAAAGAAAGAACTCTTAATTCCATTTATTGAACCAGTCGTTTATAAAGTCGATAAAGAAGAAAAGAAAGCTTATATCCATTTATTGGAAGGGTTGATCGATTAAAATGAAAATTGATGTATTAACATTATTCCCTGAAATGGTGCAAGGTCCGATGACGCAATCGATTATCGGAAAGGCTATCGAAGCAGGAAAAATTGAATTTGAGACAACGGATTTTCGTCAGTTTTCAAACAATAAACATAATCATGTCGATGATTATCCATTCGGTGGTGGAGCTGGGATGCTTCTTAAGGTGGAACCGATTGATTTGGCGCTTGCGTCAATTCGTGAGCGTTCTCCTGAAACGACTCCACGTGTGATTTAATGGATCCAGCTGGGAAGACATTTACGCAAAAGGATGCCGAAGAGTTGTCAAAGGAAGAACATTTGGTATTTATTTGTGGTCACTATGAAGGTTATGACGAACGCATTCGTACGCTTGTCACGGATGAATATTCGATTGGAGACTTTGTATTAACTGGTGGGGAATTAGCGGCAACGGTAATGATTGACGCCACAGTGCGACTCTTGCCAGATGTATTAGGAAATGATGCGTCTGCTGTTGGAGATTCGCATTCGACAGGATTACTGGAACACCCACAATATACACGTCCTAGAGAATATAAAGGAATGGAAGTTCCAGAAGTTCTTTTTAGCGGGAATCACGCAAAGATTGCAGAGTGGCAAATGAAAGAATCACTTCGTAAGACGTATTTAAGAAGACCAGATTTACTAGAAAAGTATGAACTCTCAAAAGAAGAAGCAAAGTTACTACAAGAAGTGAAAAGAGGAAGAGGGATGCTAGATGACGGAACATCTAAATGCAGAAGAAATTAAAGCATTTCAAGCACTGTTGTCTAAGGACGAAGGGCGTAGTGAAATGGTGCAGCTCTTCAAGTTACTTGGGGATACAACAAGACTGAATATTATTACGCTATTGACACAGCGCGAACCATTATGTGTAGAAGACTTAATGAACTGTACTGGTATGGAGCAGTCTGCGATTTCCCATCAGTTAAAAAACTGCGTGCGCATCACATCGTGAAGGCTGAAAAAGTCGGAAAAACGTGTGGTATTCGCTTGAAGATCACCATGTGTTAGAGCTCTATAACTTAGCAAGCGAGCACTGCTGTGAAGAGCATTCTTCGTAGTTTTTTTCTATGGAGAAAAAAATCGTCAAAAAAATTGATAAACTTGCTTGCATTTGATAGGCAAGTATGATAGTATATTTCGAGTGAGTGAGACTTCACTCAGAGATAACGATATTCCGCTGATTGGACAAGCGGCCAAGTCATGAATGTTTGTTGGAAGGAGAAAAAAACATGAGCAAATTAATCGAAGAATTAACTCAAGAACAATTACGTTCAGATATTCCTTCATTCCGTCCTGGTGACACTGTACGTGTTCACGCTAAGGTTGTTGAAGGAACTCGCGAACGTATCCAAATCTTCGAAGGCGTTGTTATCAAACGTCGTGGTGCTGGCATCAGCGAAACTTACACAGTACGTAAAGTTTCTAACGGTGTTGGTGTGGAACGTACATTCCCATTACACACTCCACGTGTAGCACAAATCGAAGTAGTTCGTTACGGTAAAGTTCGTCGTGCTAAATTATACTACCTACGTAACTTACGTGGTAAAGCAGCACGTATCCAAGAACGTCGTCGTTAATAGAAACACCAAAAGAGATTGGCTTCGGCCAGTCTCTTTTTTTATCTAAAAATAATTTAGAATAATTTTAAGATATCTCTTGACACATGAATGTTCATTCATGTATTATGTGATTAACAAGAAATAGTAAGGAGAGATATCATGGATTTCAAAGAGCTAACACATAACCTAAAACATAAATTTGAACACCTTTTGAATAAAGAAGAAACTCATGAAGGAGAAACATGCCAAGATCATTACTTGCATCATGAAGATCACGACCACGATCACGAGCATGAGCACCATCATGAACATGGACATCGTCAAGGTCACAACCACGATGATAGTAAAGCAGTTATCTTTTATATTGCAGGACTAGTCCTTTACATTATCGGGATGGTTCTTCAATATATGGGGAACGGGATTGCGAATATTCTATTCATTCTAACTGTCATCCTTTCAGGTTACCATGTAACGATGGAAGGTGTTGAAGATACTATTGAAAAAACCAAAAAGAAAGGAAAATTCCAACCGAATGTGCATATTTTAATGACACTTGCGGCAGTTGGCGCAGTGTTAATTGGAAATGCGGAAGAAGGAGCTCTACTGATTTTAATTTTTGCGGGAGCACACTTCCTTGAAGAATATGTTGAAGAGAAAAGCCGTAAGTCGCTAACAGCGTTATTACAAATGAATCCAACGCAAGCACGTCTCATCCAAGAAAATGGAGAAGTGGTTGTCGTTGACGTGGCTAGCTTAAAAGTTGGGGATACATTAGAAGTATTGCATGGCGATCAAGTGCCAATCGATGGAGTCATCACAAAAGGATTAACATCGATTGACGAAGCGACCATTACAGGTGAAAGCATGCCTCGTTCAAAAGGCGAGGGAGATGAAGTGTTCGCGAGTACAGTGAACTTATCAAGCCGTATCGAAATGCGAGTAACTGCAGAAAGTACGGATACGGTCTTTGCGAAAATTATGAAGGTTGTGGAAAATGCTCAAGGTTCAATGAACAAGCAAGCGACCTTTATTCAAAAAATCGAACCAATTTATGTAAATGCCGTTTTAATCCTTTGGCCAATCTTCCTATTATTTGGATATTTCTTAATGGGATGGGATTTAAATACAACACTTTACCGTGGAATGGTTTACCTTATCGGAGTATCTCCATGTGCCTTAGCAGCAAGTGCCGTTCCGGCAACTTTAGCAGCGATGTCTCGTTTATCTAAAATGGGAATTTTAGCAAAAGGTGGAGCAGCCATCTCTCAATTACAAGACCTACGCGTGATTTCATTTGATAAAACAGGTACTTTGACAAAAGGAACTCCAGAGTTGACAGATTACTGGTTTGAAGATGAAACAATGATTCCAGCAGTGGTTGCGATGGAAAAACAATCGACGCATCCACTGGCGCAAGCAGTCGTTCAAAAATTCAGCGACTGGACAGTGCTTGAAGAAGAAATTGAAGTGGAAGTACTTGTCGGACAAGGTGTTCGAAGTGTCGTTCGAAACGAAGAAATTCATATTATTAAACCGATGGATACAGTTGACCGCTCTAATGAAGTTGCGTCTCGTATGAAAGAATGGGCAAGCGAAGGCAAGACAGTTGTAACGGTTGTAAAAAACAATAGAATTGTTGGTTTGATGGCGTTCATGGACCTTCCAAACGAAGCGTCAAAAGCGGTGCTCGATTACTTCAAGAGTCAACAGGTGCATACAACAATGATCACAGGGGATTCAAGAGAAACGGCTGAAATGATTGGGATGAAGCTTGGAGTACAAGAAGTTGTTGCCAATGTATTGCCTGAAGAAAAATTAGAAAAGATTCAGTCTCAAAAAGAACGCTATGGATTAACAGCGATGGTGGGGGACGGCGTGAATGATGCGCCAGCTCTTGCGACAGCAGACGTCGGTATTGCGATGGGGAATGGGACAGATATTGCGATTGAAACAAGTGATATCGTCATCATGAAAAACGACTTACAAAAACTCGTTTCAGCGCATAAGATTAGTAAGAAATTACATCGTGTGATTTTAGAAAATATGATTTTTGCGATGTCAATCGTTGTGATGCTCCTAGTCCTTAACTTCTTTGGATTAACAAACATCGGCTGGGGAGTTATGTTACATGAAGGAAGTACGATTTTAGTACTTTTAAATGGATTACGATTACTCGCACCAATAGAAGAATAAATGAAAAAGCAGAACTCGGACGCAGAGAAATAAGATTGTCCAAGTTCTGCTTTTTTGCAGTTGTAATCACGCTTGATCAAAACAAACGCGGTATGAATCGCTGGTTGGAATAAGTTCTAGCGGCACATTTGTCCGGTAAATACTATATTCAGGGAATTGTTCTAAAAACATTACAAAGTTATTAGGGTAAACACTCAACATCTTCGTAAATACATTATCTTGATCAATGATGACCGTTTTAATCTCGCTAACATCCTTTACCCAAGGTGTCTCCACATGGAAATAACTTCCCGGTGCAATATGGTACTCATATTTTTAAAATTGTGATTGATTGGTCTAACATCAAAATCCCTCCATTCATTACATCTAAAGTATAGTTGAAATGAATGCGTTTTACAAATATATGTTCACGGATGAGCAAAAGTTCCAGATAAAGTCGCCGAAAAGCAAAAATAAAATGTTAAAGCCGTCATTTTTTCATAAAAGAAAAGCATTAAAATCAGAAAATGAGTTATTTTAGCCCACAGAGGTACAAATTGTGATATAATAAATTTGATGAGTGTGTAGTGTAGGATTTTGGCCAGGCGTGAAAAGAGGCGAAAGCAATGGCGAAACGTGTCACGAAAGATGTCAAGAGTACTGTTGAAACGGAACTTCGAAAAGGAACGAGTAAATCGAGAATTGCCCATTTATTAGGAGTGTCCTATGATGAAGGAGTTCGTATTATTCTGCAGATAAAAGAATCGATTCGTCCGGAAGTCGGCAATCGCATTCGATTTACTTTTAGAGAACAAGAAATGATTGGGATTATCTATAAATTATTGGCGAATAGTGCCATCGTTGTGATTGATTGGAATGAATCCAATACATGCATGAAAGATATTTGTGAATCGCGTACGGTTGTTAATTTCAAAAGATATTATAGAATTTTTTTACCACTAGAGAAAGAATAAAGGTTAGGTTCATGACGAATTGTCATGAGCCTTTTTTTATTTGTGTGCTTTCTAATTGCCCGCCTTTAAAGTATAATGGAAAGGTATAAGACAGGGGAGACGAGTATGAGCGAGGAAAAAGAAACAACTAGAAGGACTTTCAGAAGAAGAATTCGAAACGTTTGTGGAGAATGCTATCGATGCCTTCGAAGAGAAAGTACAGAAGAATGAGTATATCGATGAGATTGAAGAGTTTTTCCAATTGTTAGAAAAAGCCAATCGGTGGGATGACCTTAACTTTTATATGGAAGAGGATCAATTGGAATTCCCAACAGAAGCCAGTTATTGGTTGTGGAAAATCAAAGTAGCGATTCATAATGAACAGTTTAAGCAAGTAGAAGCATGGCTCATTCACGATGATGTGATTGCTGCACTTGGAATGGATAAGGTTCTAGAGTGTACACTGCTCTGCGAGAAGGAAAAGAATCGTTTTACTCAAGCAGAAGTCGAGAAGCTTCAACAATTAAGTGCACGTTTGAAAAAAGACGAACCATTAACAGAAGAGCAGAATGACTATATGGCAACAACTTTGATGTTGATGCAAACACCATTGAAATGGACCGTTATCGAAGCCTTTCTGATGAGCCCTTTGACACAACTGTTTTGGAAAGGGTTCTTAATAGAATGTTGGTTAACGGATGGGAAGACTGCAAAGATTCGATACTATGATGCGTTTAGCGAAAAGGTGGTCGAAGTCGATAAAGCAGAAGTGGTTTCGGTCTATGATCATCCAGTATTTGTAGACATTGAACGGCTGATTGATACGCAAAACGCTTTGGAAGAAGAGATGAAAGAACTGTTATTGCAAAAGGCGCAATCCGATTTTCTTCGCGTTAGTCCATTTTTGGACCGTTATTTCAGTGATGGAGCTGAGTGGCTAGAGATACAGCTACAACGAGAGAATTTATTATTAAGCTTGTACGAGAATGATGAGACATTTATTTGTTCTTTGAAGGCATAGTTTCAGTGTAATGAGACAAAACAGAGTATAATAAAGGTACATTAAAGGGGGAGTTCACATGGAAAGTGGAATTGTAAAATGGTTTAACAACGAAAAAGGGTATGGATTTATCAAAAATACAAAAACGGATGAAGATATTTTTGTGCATTTCACAGGAATTGCACAAGAAGGATTCAAGTCGTTGATAGAAGGCCAACAGGTGACTTTTGAAATTACAAGAGGAGCACATGGCGTTCAGGCGACGCATGTGGTCGTCGTCGGAAATGATTAAAGTCTATACGGACGCGGCCGTGAATGGAAATCCAGGAGACGTAGGATTGGGAGTTCTCGTACTAAAGGATGGAGAACAGAAGCCGTTTAAGATTTCTGTGGAAGAAAAAATGGATAATCATTTAGCGGAATTCACAGCTATCGACTGGGCATTGGGCTGGTTATTAGAGGAAGGGGTTCAGGAAGAACTGATCTTCATGCATACTGATTCCAAGGTGACCGCTGATGCGATTGAAAAAAATTATACGAAAAAAGAAGCGAATCGAATCGTTTTAAAGGAAATTCAAAAGAAGCTGAAACACTTCCCGCAATTATTTGTAAAGTGGATTCCTGAAAGTGAAAACAAGGGTGCGGACCAATTAGCAAGACAAGCCCTCCAACAAACGATTGGAAAGTAGTAAAGGAGCAATGAAATGAACGAAAAAACACTCTATTTTAGTAGTTTATGTCCAGATACAGCACCGTTTAAAGCGGCAATGGAAAGACTGGGCGTAACCGCTCGTGAAGTGGATATTACAGCAAGTATGAGCAATTTAAAAGAATTCTTGAGATTAAGAGATAATGAAGAAGTATTTACTCCGCGTAAAGAACAGGGAATGGTGGGAGTTCCGTGTCTTGTCTCTGGTGGAGAGTATATTTTTGAAGTGAGCGACCTCGAAGAAAGGTTTGCCAAGTAGTGGAAGAATTAAAGAATAACGTCATTCCACTGTACTTTTTAGGAATGAATGGGCTGCTTTTTGTATTGATGGGCTTTGATAAGCTATGTGCCGTCATGAGAAAGTGGCGCGTTCCGGAAAAAACACTTCTTGGGATTGGTTTATTTGGTGGAGGCTTTGGTGGGCTTCTTGGGTTAGTGATTTTTAACCATAAAGCGAAAACACTATTTTATGTGGACATTCCTATTGAATATCGCAATATGGGGTATCCTTTATTATAGTTTATGGCTTAGAAAGTAGGGCTCATGGAGAAACAAGAACGTTTTTATTTTGATGTTTGGATTGCACTTCTTAGTACGTTAGCGGGAATGGTCAATGTTGTCACACTATTACTATTTTTCACGCCAACAACGCACTTTACTGGAAATATTACGCAATTTGTTTTGTCCTTCAATGAAGAAGAATGGGGGACAATACTCCATTTACTAGGAATGATTCTCTGTTTTTCTGGTGGCGGCGTCTTGTCGGGATTTCTGTTTTCGAAGAAAAAATTTGAACCGACAAAACGGTATGGAGTATTATTAATGATGTTCGGAAGTATGATGCTTCTATTATTTCTGTTTGGAGTCCGCGACGAGAAATGGTTATATTTCTTCTCGTTTGTTGTCGGAACACAAAATGGGATGTTTATTTACTACCATGGAATTATCGTACGAACATCTCACTTTACAGGCTATTTAACCGATATTGGAGTGGTTCTTGGGCGATTGATGCGCGGTCAGATTAAGGATCGTTGGAAAGTGCTCTTTTATTTTACGAGCATGCTGTTCTTTGGAATTGGCGTCACGGTTTCATACCAGCTATTTCAATCCTTTGGGGCAGCAACAATCATCGCTGTAGGAATTGGATATATTCTCGTTGGATTGTATTATTTTAGTTTCCGTAAAGCATTTTTACATAAATAGGAGGAAAACAATGAAAGCTTTAGTTGTAGTGGATATGCAAAATGATTTTGTCGATGGAGTGCTTGGCTCAAAAGAAGCCGTAGCCATTATCGACCATGCCGTTGAGGTGATTGAAAATTTCGATGGAAAGGTATTTTATACACTAGATACTCATAGTGAAGACTATCTTCAAACAGAGGAAGGACGTCACTTGCCAGTCGTGCACTGCGTGAGAGGGTCTAAAGGATGGGAGTTAAATCCACAAATCCAAAAAGCCTTAGAGAGTCGTCATGCAAAGGCGTTGAAAAACCAACATTTGGATCAGAAAAATTAATGGAACTCATTCAAAAAGAAGTGCGAGATTTAGAAAGCATTACACTCATTGGAATCTGTACAGATATTTGTGTGATTAGTAATGCACTTCTTGCTAAAGCGCATTTTGTCAATGTACCAGTGAATGTCGTTGCAAGTGCCTGCGCAGGAGTAACGCCAGCGTCACACGATAACGCGTTAAGCGCCATGAAGATGTGTCATATTAACGTCGTTGAGTAGGAGGTAGCGATGAGAGAACAAAATCCAAAAGACAGAATTAGAGAAATGTCCGTATTGAATCTTATCATGGTGATTGGGATTGCTATCGGATTTGGAATTGGGATGATTATTGACAATGTCATTGGCGGGATTGCACTCGGGATGTTAGGAGCGTTTATTTGCCGCTTATTATACATTCGTAAAAAATATAAAGAAATCAATCCTAAAGATAAGAAAGAGTAGGCACATTTGTTGCGCTACTCTTTTTTCGTTGTCATAATGAAGGAAAATGAACGGAGGGATATCATGGAACAATTTGCAAAAGATGTAAGCCAATTTGTGGAAACAACTGCTGAGAAAGTAGAAGCGTTAATCGGTGAAGGAAAGGAAGTCGTTCTTTTCGTAGGACGTCCAACTTGCCCATACTGCCGTCGTTTTGCTCCAAAAATTAACGAAGTGCGTGAAGCATTAGGAAAAGAAATGTACTTCATCAATTCAGAAGACAGAGCTAACGAAGCTTTAGCAGCTTTCCGTGCGAAATACAATATGCCAACAGTACCTGGTTTATTAGTTGCTCGTGGCGGTGAAGTGCGTGTGGTTTGTGATTCATCACAAAGTGTGGAACAAATCAAAGCCTTTATTGGATAATAATTTGAAGTGAGACTCTCCGTGAAAGTGATTCGCGGAGAGTTTTTTTGCACGTAAAAATAGTTCATTACCATATATGGTAATGAACTGTTTTGGGTCTGTGCTCAAATTCGATATTGTGATAGAATGAAATAGAAATAAAAAGGAGGGGTTCGATGAACGAAATTAAATGTCCACATTGCCAAACGGTCTTTACGATTGATGAGAACTCGTATGCAGATATTGTGAGTCAAGTACGCAATAAGGAATTTGCAGAGGATGTTCATAAGCAGTTGGAATTTGCCAAGAAGCAATTTGAGACGGAAAAGGCACTCGCAAAAGAGCAAGAAAAGCGTCTATATGATGAGGAACGTGCCAACTTTGAACAGAAGATTCTTTCGCTTGAATTAGCATTGAAGAATGCGGATGTTAAAGAAGAAAAGAATGTGCAAGAAGCACTCCATCAAAAAGAGAAAGAATTTAGTGCGCTACAAGCAGAATTGGATCAATTAAAACAACAACTCCAATTCAAAGAAGTAGAATTGTCACAAAAATTCCAAGAAGATTTACACGCGAAAGAGCGTACGATTCTTGAATTGAAACAAGAAAAAGAGTTACAACAAAAAGAACAAGAAGTGCAACAAACGGCCCTAAAAGAAAAATACGAATTGGAATTACGTTCAAAGAAAGACCAATTCGAGTTAGAGTTGAAGGCAAAAGACGAAGCCATTGCGTTCTATAAAGATTTCAAGGCGAAACAATCAACGAAGATGGTGGGAGAAAGCCTTGAACAACATTGCGAAATCGAATTTAATCGTCTTCGCATGACCGCATTCCCGCGCGCAGAATTTGGCAAGGACAATGATGCCAAAACGGGAAGCAAGGGTGACTATATTTACCGTGAATATGATGAGAATGGCATTGAAATTCTATCCATTATGTTTGAAATGAAGAACGAAAATGACGAAACAGCAACGAAGAAGAAAAACGAACACTTCTTCAAAGAGTTGGATAAAGACCGTCATGAGAAGCAATGTGAATATGCGATTCTGGTCAGTCTCCTAGAAGCAGATAATGAACTTTATAACACAGGCATTGTGGATGTATCATACCAATATCCGAAAATGTATGTGGTGCGTCCACAGTTCTTTATTCCAATTATTACCTTGCTACGTAACGCAGCGTTAAATTCATTGCAATATAAACAAGAGTTAGCCTTGATGCGTGATCAACATATCGATATTACGCACTTTGAAGAAGATCTTGAGACTTTCAAAAAAGGCTTTGCGCGGAACTATGAACTTGCAAGTAAGAAATTCCAATCGGCCATTGATGAAATAGATAAGACGATTAAGAGTCTTGAGAAGACAAAAGCGGCATTGCTTTCTTCTGAAAATAATTTACGCTTAGCGAATAATAAAGCGGAAGACTTAACAGTGAAGAAGCTCGTGAAGAATAATCCAACGATGAAACAACGCTTTGAAGAGCTAAACTAAGAAAAAACACAAAAACTCTATTCCTTAGAAATTTGGAATAGAGTTTTTGATGGAGAAAATATCGATAACTGTTCTCATTTAGAATAAAAAGTCAGGAAAATGGCCATCTGTTATGTACATTTGAAAAATATTGAAAATATCAATAAAACATTAATATTTTTTTCCAAATGATATCGTTTGCTTTTTTGTCTGGTAATGTGTAGGATATAAGGGTATAGATAATAATGATTCTTATCTAGCACAAAATAAACAAACAGGTTTATAGGAGGAAAATACATGAAAGTTGTAGTAGTTGGATGTACTCATGCGGGTACTGCTGCAGTCAAAACAATTTTAAATGACAATCCAGGAACAGAAGTCGTTGTATACGAAAGAAATGATAATATTTCATTCTTATCTTGTGGGATTGCCTTATACGTAGGAGGCGTGGTTAAAGACCCTCAAGGACTATTTTATTCAAATCCAGACGAATTAGCATCATTAGGAGCTACAGTTCGTATGGAACACGATGTAACAAGCATCGATACTGTTGGTAAAACATTAACAGTAAAAGACTTAAAAACAGGCGAAGAAAAGACTGATTCATTTGACAAATTAGTACTTACAACTGGATCATGGCCAATTCTTCCTCCAATTCCAGGACGTGAATTAGAAAACGTTCAATTATGTAAAAACTACAACCAAGCAAAAGAAATCTTTGCTAAGAAAAACGACAAGAAGAAAATCGTTGTTGTTGGTGGTGGATACATCGGTATCGAATTAGTTGAAGCTTTTGCATTAGAAGGTAAAGAAGTAACATTAGTAGACGGTTTAGACCGTATCTTAAACAAATACTTAGACCCAGAATTCACTGACATCTTAGAAGAAGACTTACGTGCACGTGGCGTACAAGTTCGCTTAAACGAAATGGTTAAATCATTCGAAGGCGAAAACGGCGTTGTAAACAAAGTTGTAACTTCAGGTGGCGAATACGAAGCTGACATGGTTATCTTATGTGTTGGTTTCCGTCCAAACAACGACTTAGTGAAAGACCAATTAGAAACTATGCCTAACGGTGCTATCATCGTTAATGACTACATGGAAACATCTGTTAAAGATGTATATGCTGCAGGAGACAGCTGTGCTGTTAACTACAACCCAATGGTGGACATGCATATATTCCATTAGCAACGAACGCTGTACGTATGGGTTCATTAGTAGGTAAAAACATCAACGGTCACAAAGTAAAATACCGTGGAACTCAATCAACATCTGGATTACACTTATTCGGATGGAACATTGGTTCAACTGGGGTTAACGTAGGTAGCGCACCTCACTTTGGATTAGATGTACGTTCTGTATACGTGGTAGATAACCACCGTCCAGAATTCATGCCAACATACGAAAAAATCTACATGAAATTAGTTTACGAAGTAGGTACAAACCGTATCGTAGGTGGACAAGTAATGTCTAAATACGACTGTACAGCTTCTGCAAACACATTGTCATTAGCTATCCAAAACAAAATGACAATCGAAGACTTAGCTTATGTAGACTTCTTCTTCCAACCAGTATTCGACCGTCCATGGAACTACTTAAACATCTTAGGACAAGCTGCTGTTGAACAAGAACGCGTATTAGCAGAAGGTAAATAAACACTTTTAGAAAAGGGGATGCTTGCATCCTCTTTTTTTGATGTCTGAATCTCAAGATTTACTTATAAAGTGAATCTTGAGATTTTTTTTGTGGAGAAGAGGAGTCGTTAATTTTTTAGAAAGGGTAAAAATCACTTCTTTCAACAAGAAAAAAAGTAGGCAACTATGATACAATAAATAGGATATAATAAGAGTATTGTGTCTAGGGTTTAAAGGAAAGGGGAGGAAGGTCGTGCAACGACTGAAAAAATTTGGAACAAAGCTTTGGCAAATTTTTTTCAAGAAGATTTAATGCATGTGAATATTGGCGTTGAATCCGCAGCGATGGCGTACTATATGTTATTGTCTGTCATTCCAATGGTCATGCTGGTTGCCAATATTCTTCCATTGTTACCAATTCCTATTGATGTGATTTTTAAAACACTAGAAACGATTTTACCGGACAATATTACTGAAGTCCTATTCCCGATTCTTCGGAATTACTTAGGAAACTTCAATGGGGGCGCGCTTTCTATCGGTTTGGTGATTTTATTCTGGCCAGCTTCTCAGATGTTTAGTAGTATTCAGCGCTCGTTAAACGTTTTATATGGCGCACCGGTGAGAAGAAACTTTATTTTTGAACGATTCTTTGCCGTTGTTATTGCGATGGCAGCTATTTTTAATCGTATTTGCTGTATCGATTGTCTTCATCTTTGGTGAGCAAGTGTTACGATTAGTTGCAGAATTCTTCTCGCTAAATTTAGCATCGATTATTTTAGATCTTTCATTTGTAAAATGGGGGCTCTTATTTGGAACCGTCTTTTTACTCATGAGTTTCATGTACTATTCAATTCCTAATGTGAAATGGTCATTCCTGTATGCTTTTCCAGGAGGCTTATTCACGACAATTGGATTTGTATTGATTTCGCAATTATTCTCGATTTATATTCATTACGCGGGTCGTAATTTTACGGCCAATGGAGCGTTTGGAACATTGATTGTATTTATGATTTGGCTGTATTTTATTGCCAATGTAATGATTTTAGGGGGCGTGTTGAACGTGATTGTTTACCGCTTTAGACACCCAAAACAAGACACTGAAGGAGTAACGGATGAAAAAGAAGAACTTAATGTATGACGATAAAGATTCACGAATCGACTATGGCGTCATCCTTCCTGTATTATTATTAGCATTTATTAGTATTGCAACTTTATTCTCAACAACTTATTTGATTAGTGGAAACACCTCTTTAAGAATGGTGCTGATGCAAGTCGTTTGGTACGTAGTAGGGGTTGTTGCAATCATTGTGATTATGCAATTTGACTCGGGAACAGTTATGGAAACTAACCACTTGGGGATATATTTTTGGACTCCTCATGTTACTTGCCGTTCTGTTCTTCTATGACCGAGCAACATTTGCCGACACAGGGGCGAAGAGTTGGTTCAGATTTGGGACCTTCTCATTCCAGCCTTCCGAAGTGGTGAAAATCTTCTATATTTTGATTTTAGCCAAAGTCGCGACTTCGCATAATATGAAGACGAAGTATAAGAGTACACATACGGACTGGCAATTATTCGTAAAATTAATTTTATGGGCAGCGCCAGCGTTAGTACTCGTTATTTTGCAAAATGACTTAGGGACAACACTTGTATTCTTAATGATTTTGGGTGGCGTTCTGATTATGTCAGGGATTAGCTGGAAAATCTTACTTCTAATTATTATTGTAGCAGGATTAATCAGGCACTCTTTATTTACTTAGTAGTGTATAAACCGTCAAATCCTATTAAACATCGGCTTTAAGAACTACCAATTCGCGCGTATCGATTCATGGTTAGATCCATACGGCGATCAAGGTGGAAATGGATACCAATTATTCCAAAGTTTGAAGGCGATTGGTTCAGGGAGAATGCTTTGGTAAAGGTTTTGTGTATCTGATGTATATGTACCCGTTCGTGAGTCTGACTTTCGATCTTTTGCGACAATCGGGGAAAACTTTTGGATTCTTAGGTGGTACCTTCTTAATCGCGATTTACTTTTATCTTGATTTATCAAATGATTCGTGTCTGTTTTCGATGACGAAAAATGAGTTTTATACGTATATCGCAAACCGGCGTTATCGCTGATGATTTTTATTCCACGTGGTTGAAAAATATCGGGATGACGATTGGACTATTACCATTGACGGGGATTCCGTTGCCGTTTATTTCGCAAGGGGTTCAAGCTTGCTTGGAAATATGATGGGGATTGGGCTCATTATGTCAATGCGTTATCACTTCAAGAGTACGATTTTTGAAGATGAAGATTCAGCATTTGGTGCCAACCACCAAGATGCGACAATGTTACGTTTACGTCAGGAGGATGGAAAATGATTGTATATATTCACCCAAAATGTACGACTTGTAAAAAGGCGTTAAAATGGTTCGAGTTAAATGATGTGAAATTTGAACAGAAGGATATTCATGAAACTCCGCCAACTGCTAAAGAACTATTGAAGATTAAAAAGCTCAAAACTTAGAATGGAAGAAAATGGCAAATACGAGTGGAGAACTATACCGCTCACTTGGCCTAAAAGATAAACTTCCTGAGATGAGCGATAAAGAAGCTTCAGAACTTCTTGCTGGGAATGGCATGCTCATTAAACGTCCACTTGTGTTGGATAATGGGGAAGCGACATTCGGGTTCAAAGAAGAAGTTTACGAAGAGAAATGGAAGAGATAAGATGAAGAAATATAGTGAAAATGGATTATGGATTAAACAAGACGGTTCAGAATATGTGATTGGACTTTCACCAAAGGGTCAAGATGACTTAGGAGATGTGAGCTTTGTGGAATTATTAAAGAGCGAAGCCGTAACTCCTGAAGATTCGATTATTAGTGTAGAAGCTGCAAAAGCAGTAACTGAATTACTTGCTCCACTTAACGGAACAGTCGTGGCTTTCCATGACGAATTAGAAGAGAATCCAGAATTCTTAAACGAATTAGAAGAAGAGAAAAACTGGATTGTTCGTTTAAATGGAGTAGATGAAGCGGAATTTGATGCTTTATTAGACGAAGACCTTCCATGTGAACAATGTGAAGTAAAATAAAGATAAAAAAAGAAAACTACGAGTTCTCAAACGTTTGAGAATTCGTAGTTTTTTATTATGCATTTTGTATTGAGCGATC
>BNJU01004956.1_pt1 | contig 45030 bp, 65 predicted proteins | sample 8539281 | NCBI WGS metagenome assembly BNJU01 (sample SAMD00202456, study PRJDB9452) | human saliva metagenome | isolation source: human saliva | place: Japan
CGGGAAGTTACGTATTGCTCAGCCATCATCCTCCGCCCAGGTTTGAACCTGTCCAGCAGGTTGGGGAGCAGCAGCTGAAGAACTTCGTTCCTGCATCCCCTGGATTGTTCGCACGAAATGCTTCGTCCCAGTATTATTACGTTTCTTCGTGACCCGCACCCCAGCGTTTTTGATGGTCTCCGGGAGGGAAGACACCACAGCAACGGTGCTGGGTAGTGTCTCGTCAAGCTCACTCAGAATAACAGTTTCCCTGATCCCCAGCAGACCACCCGTCACCCGACACGCCGATAAAGCCAGCTGTCGGTGGGCACCACATAATATTCGTCAGGGTCAAAAACATTGCCCGCTCATCCTGTGGACGGTAGCATCTCGTCTTGCATGCTGCCACAGCGATATGCCGCTAAAGGTGTTTTTCATCACATGGTCTTCCGCATCATAGGACACGTACAGGCGGGTACTGTTTCCTGTTTCACCTCATAGTATTCGGGGATGATGCCGTGGATCAGCATTTCTTTTCCGCCCTGTTTTTCTGTTCCCTGTTCTTCGGGCGGCTCGATTACGAGGCAGGGCGCGTAGTCGGAGGTGGGGTTGTGCTTGTAGAAGATGATGTCCCCAGCCTTGTATTCGTTGGCTTGTTTGATGCTGCCCATGTTATATCTTCCCTTTCCTGTTGATCGGTAAGTTTAGTGTTTCAGGTTTGGGGAGAGGATCATTTTCTCGGTTTCCCGTTTCTACTGTTCAAACTGTACCTGAGAACCGTGTCTTTCTGTGTTTGCTGCCCGTATAGTGTCTCAGTGATGAGGGATGGTTGTCGTAGGTCAGTATCCAGGGCGTGGTGGTCTGGTGAGCTGATCAACAAGCGCCGCGCTGCTGTCTTCACCGAACGGTGTTTGTTTTGTAGAGGCTGTTGCCTTGTACCACGTATGGGGATCCACGAACAACAGGGTATCACTGTCATGGTTATGCTCAGCGATCACCGCTGTGGCGTCCTTGTTGGTGACTTTGATGAAGTCACGCATACCCGCAATATATTTGATTCTTTCCACAAGTTTAGGGGCGTTGTAGCGGCACCCTATATCGTATTTCCCATCTTGTTTCAGCCCCACCCTATGGGCCTGCCCGTGAGCACCCCAGAGTGGTTAGTTCGGTTCATGAAGAACGTCGCATACCCCGCCTCCAATATGCTGGTTTGCTTGGGGTTGAGGTATTTTTCTTGTTGCAGGTGCCATTCTTCCACGGTCACAGGCGTACCCATCACCATGTCACAGAAATTATTGGTATCCCAGAAAATAGAGCGCCAGAAAGCGTACACACCGTAGTCTCAGGTCATTAAGATGCAACCCGCCAATAATCCCAGCATCGAGGAGCGACAGCCCCAACCCAGCGCCACCAGCGAACGGCTCAACCATGACCGGTGGGGAACCCCAGTACGTCCCTCACAAGCCCACTAACCAGTGGCGCTAGTTTCGCTTACCCCAGGGTAGCGGAGCGGTGAGATGTTGTCTGATTTTTGTCATGTCACCCATATATAGCGGAACAGGGCAGGTGCCACCCGGAATATAGTTGCTCCGTGTTAGCACCCGCCCGCGTGTTTAGTGGCGACTAAGTTATTCCTTATTGTTTGAGGTCACAGCCGCCTTAGCGTCCCTCAGTGAATCTCCTGAGATCCATATTCTTCGCGACACCAATAAGCTCAGCGAGCATGCCCGCGACACCCGACTGCCCGTCAGAGGACACAACGGTCATGTTCGTGTTACCTGGTGCTGCGGCAGCGCCTCTTAGCTAACCTCGGGGTACATCTGCAACGCTGAACCTGCAGTGATGCGTCACTGAGTGACTTCTCAGCGTCAGCACGTTTCTGAATAGCTTCCGCCTCAGCCTCACCACGAGGCGCGATAGCTTCTGCCTCAGCTTTGGCTTTACTACGTGCCGCATCCGCTTCCGCCTCAGCGGCAACCTGACACGTTTAACTCAAGCTCCTCAGCCTGCAGGCGGAACTCTGCTCGCTCTTTCTCGGCTTGGGCAGCACGGACGCTCTTGTAGGCTTCTTCGTCAGCTTTCTCCTGCTCGGCACGCCGGCGTCCCTCAGCCTTGATACGGTCCGACTCAGCAAGCATCTCCTGCTTCGCTGGTTCGTCAGCCCTGTAGGTTGCTTTCTGCGCCTCAGCACGAACGGTTTCAGTTTTTGGAGTGCTACAGCTTTCTTAGCCTCATTCGCGGCGATAGTTTCAGCTGTCCTAGTTGCTTCCTCGGACTTTTTACGTTCTGACTCTTCATGCGCCCGTTTCACCGCGTAATCGGTCTCAGCTTTCGCTGTCTCAGATGCGAGGCGACGCTCTTGGCGTTTGATCTCGCCGAGGTCACTAATGTAGTCGCGCCCGTCATTTTAGTTCAGGTGGGGTGGTAACTTCCCTAATGGTTAAGGTGACTAGGACAAGTCCCATCTTATTCAGTATGGGGCTAACATCAGCTGACACTTCCTCCGCGAACTTATCTTTATTCTCAATAAGCTCTTCAACGGTTTGACGAGCAACCAACCCGCGCAAAGTATTCTGGATCGTTTCTGCCACAATATCGACAGGTTTCTCCATCTCGGTTTCAGCGTCACCATTCTCGAACGGGAACCGTGTCGCGCGCCTAATATCTTCATCCGTTTCACCAACCGCAATCACTGAATCGAGATGTGATTTTGGTTTGGATTTTTATTGTTATCTGGGAGATAACAATAAGCTCATCAATGGTCCTGGTTAATCGTGGAACCTTAGTGATCCGCTGGAAAAGCGGAATGAAATGACAGCGTGTTCCTGATAACGGTCAGTTTCTTACCGGAAGACCGAAGATAAGCATTGCTAGGTTTCAGGTGTGATAAGGAACTTTTTGATTGTTGCAACAAGAGCTGCAGCAATGATGACAAAGCAGAACAGAATGCTCCGCCTAGAAGAAATAAGGGTTGCATATTTATTTTTTCCTTTTTATATTTCTGCCACAGAAACGAACTGTAGCATATGGTTATTTTTGAGTAACCGGTGATGATTATTTCTTCACCAATCTCAAAAATTTCGTTACGATTTTGATGCTGGTTCGCATACTCTACCTATGGATTCAGATTCCAGTTGGATCAGATATTCACCTGTGCTGGTGATTGAGGTGATGACACCTTTCTGCCCAGATATGCTGTTGGGTTTTATATCTTTCGAGTCAGCTTTCACTTTGACAAACATCAGGGTAATAGGAACCGGAAATGACGAGCCCAATAGCAGCGGCAACATACAGGGCTACCACGCCTATATGCGAGTACAGGAGTATACCAACACCCCCGAAAATACCTGCTGCGAGAAGCATCCCTCTCAACGGCACAAACGGGATATCAGGTATCAGATCATCCAGCCCCGTGAACACCAAAAGAAACCAAACGAGGAAAGCCGCGAAGCACCACCATAAATAGTCGGGCACACCAGCGAACATGCCATACATTTCACTCATCATAAGCGCGCCACCCCTCAGTTATTGTTTCCTTGCAATGATCGGGAACACCGTGCCCAACCAGTCAAAAACTGGGGTGGCATTAACAAGCCCCAGATTATGCGCAAACAATAGGAGGAATAATAGTGAACAGCGATTGAAACTGCTGAGATTATTGTCCCGTAACGGATTTAATTATTGGTAAACCGTGTTTCAGGAGAACATACCCAGCACATAGAATCAATAGCAGGTAGAGAATGTTGGTGACAGGTTCAGGTGCCCCTGGGACGAGCCCCCACAAACCCTATCTTTCCTTCATTGTATAGTCGTGCATTTCTTGGTTCTTTCACGCTCAGAACTAGTTATCTAGTTGTTTACCAGTAGATAGCAACTGGTGCGGGCAGGATACCATTTTCAGTGGGTAATCCTGCCCCTGCACCTAGTGTTTTTATTCGCTGGTTTAGAACCCTTCTTCAAGCATCCTCAGCCTATCCCGAGCGCTGGGTGTCGCGGGCTTGGGTTGGGGCTGAGAAGGTTCTTCTCCTCGAGGGCTAGTGGGGTACAGGTTCGGTTAGGGGCTGCTCAACACTAGGTGAACTTCCTTCACTGGCAACCTCATTTTTCCGACTCGCTGCTATCCTCTTGAATACCCTACTGCGAGGCTGTCCATCAGGGCAAACACGTCGTCATCTCCTTAGAAGAACTAGGGCTAGACTCATCCGCCAGAGGCTCCGACGGGTCATTCTTCTCAAGAGACACCCTGCCCTGTGAAGAAGCCTCTGCAGGCTCCTTCTTTTCCTTCTCGCTAGCATGCTTCCTGAACTCACAATCACATTCCCATCCACCAAGCTCAGGGTCATCAATATAATCACCCGAGTGGAAACCCTCAGGGTCAATACCGTGCCACATCTCGGAAATAAACTGGGAAACATCATCAATCTCGAAGGTTTGCGTGGGGACAATAGTTTTATTGAAGAACAAACCAGACTTTGCTTTACCGCGAGCATCACGGACAGGCCCGTTGCTGGCATAGAAAACACAGTCACCGGGATTGTATGTTGATATTGGTTTGATACTTGAATTATCCGCTAGAGATTTCTGCCCTCAGGTGATGGGCGTATGGCACCCCGTGCAGTGAGATGATCCCGCATATGCTCTTGCTGATATTGTCGTTAGACACGCGGTGCGAACAAGCCACAGGAATATGCCGTAAGCCCTCAGCTTGGTAAACCAGTGGGAGCACAATATCTTCGAACTCTTTGCCGCGCGGGCCTTTCTTGTACTCAATGTACTCGTCGATGATCACGATTTTCAGGGTAGCTTATCGCGAGAAGACGGGTGCCTCATATAGTAGTTAGCCCAAGTTTTCGAGCTCTTGCTGCCTTTCTCGTTGGTGTGCAAGAACTTCCTTCGCTCTTCGCCTTCCTCCCTCAGGCTCTTCAAATATTCGATAGTTTCATCGACATCCGAGAAGAAATTATTGATATGCGGCACACCGAAGGACTGGAAATCTGATATTCTCCCTTAGGGTCACAAATATCTACTTTCACTTCCCTTTGGTGAGTTCAGGATAGCTATCTGCAGCAGTAGCGAAAGGAGTGTGGTGGTCTTACCGGAGTTAGGTTCACCCGCAACAATCATTGACGTGATCTCTATGCAGGTCAAGGAAATTCGCGTCACCTTCATCTGTCACGCCTAGCACAAGCGGCATGACAAGCTGGCTGGATAGTAGCATCTCTTTGTTTGCTTCCCAAACGTCAGCTATTGTGATCGGCTTAGAGTTTTCACGGTCAATGATTTCAACCGTGACCTTACCCAGTTATCCACTGCTCTACCAGATATGGATGTGGGTGGCGTGTTAAGACCTTTTTCTTTCATGACCTTGTTAGCCCACTGCCCGCAGAACGCTTCTAGCAGTTTCTCTTTCGCACTGGTCCCCGCTTCAAGGGTGTTTGCCTTCACCTCATATGTGAACCGTGTGATGTAGGAGTTCTGCTCCACAGATTCAATATCGAGAACAGGTTTCCCTTCGTAGTCGTCTTGTTTTAACACCAAGTACGTATACTGCACAGTTAACGAGCATGGTGCTGATCTCGGACACTATGGGGCTTTCTTTCGGGACTTTAGCCCATTTCATGTATTCCCTGTTGGCGTGCGGCAGGTTCCTCACTGCCTGTTCCCACAACCATTCCCTAGATGGGGTGCGGTACCGGTTGAACTCGCTGGCAGTGGGAGGAGAAGCTACTGGTCCGTTGGATACTACCTCGGTTTCCACTGGTTTCAGGGTGGGCAGTTCAATGGCTGGTGGGGTCTGGTAGTTTGGGTGGCGCTGGGGTTTCTTCCTGTAACACTGGGTAGGTTCACGTCTTTTAGGGGTAGTGTTGGGGCGGTATCCTCAACACCACCGAGTAGTGGTTCAGGTTCGCCCTCTTCTATGACTACTGGGAACGCGGGCGCGATGGTGGGGTTGGACGGTTCACCCCCGCTTTCCCATACTTCGTCACCATCCTCACTGGTTTCGTCTTCCTCTTCGGTGGTACCCCCAAGTAGTTCTTCCAGCTCCCCGTTCTTGATAGCTTTCTCCACGGGACCGAAACGTAGAAGCACAGACACTCCAGGGCGATGAGCCCGCCTCGCGATCTCGCACCGCTAAACCGATGGTGTTGAGGTGCGCGAAGTAGGCGACAACCCACAGGAGTATGCCTGCTAGGATGTACCCGCCTGACAAGGCTATGCCTGCGCGCCCTGTGTCCATTGAGGTTACACGGTTCACGTCTTTGAGTGAGCTCACGAATGCTGCAATGCCTTTACCGGTGTGTTTGGCTGCTTTACCAGCGTATTTCTAAACCGGTGTCAAAACCATCTTTTTCTTTTTGCTGCTCGGGCTCACCCTGGGCTGGTTGAATACTGTCGAACATTCCGCCACGCCCAACCTCGGGTCACCACCCCTGTCAAAACGGGGGTTACCGCCTCTCCTGAAATCATTTCCAGGAGGGTCCGTCAAAAGACCTGCAGGGCGTGCGGTGAACCTGATGGGTACGAGTCTCTAGGATCGAAATTCATGTAAAATAAAACCCTAACTATACATCCGGTTAACAAGCAGAAACATGAGCGCAGCAACACTCGAACACATGCGCCAAAACATTGGCTTGTTTAGGCATGTCCCTATTTGAACCAATGTAGGCGCACAGGATAATCAGGATAGGTGGCACGAAAACCCACAACTATATCAGCTACTTACCCCCGTCCTTCTTGCCCTGCTCCTCTTTTTTTCTTCTGCTCAGCAGCAGCCGCTTTCTCGGCGTCCCGTTTCTCTTGCTGTTCTTTCGCGGTGCGGTCTTTACGGTAGGAAACGTACTGGTCCTTGACGTGTTTCAGGGTCCCCTGGTACCCGGATTTTGAGCTGCTGTCTTTTAGTTTGGTGTTCAGTGAACCGTCACCACGCACCAGCCAACCACTGTTGATTTCCTTTAATTTCTCTACAGACAGGGAAATTTTTCGGATTTCTTCTTAGCCTCTGGGGAAGCGTAATACTTAGTCAACTCCTCCTGAATATAATTGTCCGCGCCAGTGCTGTTACCCTCAACAACTTCTTTTCCGGTAAAGGTTCTCAAACCACTCATGCTTCTTAGCCTCAATAAATGAGGTATCAGAGAAATCCACGAGCTCAATATCAATAGTGTAGGTTTTCTTGTTATCAGCCTGCCCAGCGGAGGACTGGATCTGCTTCACCTCAATGGACTGCATCGCAGCAATATATGATGCCCGCTGGTAGTCGTTATCCGCTGATTTGCTCTTATTCTCCACAAGAGAACGGTACGTTTCCAGCACCTTAGAATCATGACTCAAAAGCTGCGCCTGGTTAATATCCAACAGCTGCAAGGCACGCAGATAACCTATCACCGCGTCATCCTCACTCATGTCAGCAACACCCAGAGACCAGAGCTTCTTATCTTTGCCCCACACGAAACCCTTCGGGGGCTGCCCGTTCTGCTTGATGAGGCTGTCCTGCATCTGCGCTAGGCTCGTGTCGGTGCCACCGTTGATGGTTTTAGCTTTTAGTGGTGGTCTCCGCAGCGGTAGGTTCTTCACCTTCCCTCAACGGTCAGGGTATTCTTAAAAACAGGTTCCAGACAACAAGCACCGCAATAACGATAGCTATGCCAATAACAAGCTTAGATTTAATAAACTTTCTAAAACCCAGATTCCTCTTCCCGCCCACGACTCAAATCACGCCCACGAGAATTATCACGAGGCTGAGCCTGCACCCGCGTAGCACTACTACGCCTCGGAGGGGGCATACGTCTCATCCGATCATTATTAGCAGCCAAACTAACTGGTCACCACCCTATCAGTATCATCAACTTTCCTAACACCAGTATAGAATAAATCATTGTCAATAATTTCAGGTGGGGCGGGTGCTCGAGTTACGGCGACTTGGCTACCGTTTTTCCTGAAAATAAAGAAGAGCATGTTTATAAGGGTTGTCGTATATATTCTTATAGTCCGCTATTTCCCTACCTTGAAGAGGGTTATAGTGAGCCTGTTTCTGCTCCTCCTCATTATCCTTATTTTCTTCCGCAATCTTTTTGAGAATATCAACATAAGCGGATGCGCGAATCTTCTCGGCAACAACTTTAACAGCGTCAGATGCTATACCACCCACAATGAAGCTCTGCATATTCTCAAAGAAATCAGGTTTCTCTATGCAAAGTTTCAAAGGCTCGTTAGTTGCCACATAGTTCACGCCACCATTTTTACGTGAACCGGAAAGGATCTGCTTCAGGTGCTCGTACAGCCCATCAATTTCTATGGAGCGCTGGAACTCCTCAAACATGTTGACACTGTATTTCCCGCGAGAAAAAGCGTAATGGGTGCGCAGGTAGGTGATCTGCGAAGAATACAGCTGCGCCAAACCCATAAGCACAGGGTCTACCGTGCCTTGCGCCTGGAACCGCAGCCCGAAACTGTTGATCACGAGCTTAGCGTCAATGAACTCGTCGAGGGTGATACGGTTCTTGAAAAATGTGTCCTAGACCCTTGGGGGTGAAATACCTAGATAGTGAGACAGTGATAGTGGCTAGGGTTCTGGGCGTATGCTTTGAACTCGGATAGCATCAATGTATGGTTAGACGAGTTCAGTCTAGGGTGTTCCGGTCACCTGATTTAGCCATATTACGTAGCCATACCGCTGTGTCGTACATGTCGTGCAACCGCATACCAGCGGAACGTCCCAAGTGCTCTTATCTGATGAGTTAACACCGCGCCTCTGGTAGCGTTTGCCCAACTATTTCTTCGGTCAGATCCTCTGCACTTCGTTTAGCTTGCTGGTGCCCGAAGCATAGGGTCTGAATGATTTTCAGGGCAGAGTCGTAGAGTTAGTGTAACCACCGATGCCTTTCGTCGTGCCTTCACCATCCACATCAGCTACGAAACTGTGGATTTCGCATGGGTCGTAGTAGCGCACATTATCGTTATCTTCACCACCCAAACCCATCTTGATAATAGTGGTAGAGACACCTGTCTTCCCAGGTATGTTGCCAGTTGAAGGTATTCGTCACCCTCAATATCCGCAATGGTCGCAACATAATTATCTCGCGCTAAGAACTGGATAAGATGAGATTTGAACTTGAACGATTTACCGCCACCGGTAGCAGCCATGATGCACGTATTCTCTGGCTCTTGGGGAGTCTTTCTTCATGGTGGTCAGAACCATATTCCCGTGAACACGTCTGGCACCTAGCAGGAAGTCACCGGATCCGATAATACCGCCGCCTGTGTCAAATGAGAGATTCGCTACCCTGTTCGTCGGACATCATCTGGTGACCCAATTTCTTGTAGAATGCTTGGGTGCTGTTGGAGTCGGTGCTGAACGGGCTGAAGAATCCGTAGTATTCTTGGATGTCTTCTGTGACTCGGTTAGCTTGAATCCCGTTGTTTTTCGAAGTATTCTTCGATTTCACTGATGTGGCGGTCAAAGTCGTGCCCGCGTTTGCAAATACTTTCACCGCGAGCTTCGGGGCAAGTAGCCCGGTGCCCATTCTTTTTGGTGTAAAGAATGTATTTCATGGTTTCCCCACGCCTCTCAGTTTTTGGATCGCTTCTTCTTCTTCAGGGGTCAGAGTTTTATTCCGGTCACCTACGTCAACCTGTATCTTCTTGACGTTTAACATGGGAAAAAGCCAGCTCTTATTTTTACTTGTTGAGTAGTCGTACTCATCACGAACCATGACCTCTTCAAAATTAATGTTCATGTCGGGGGCGTCTTCGATCTTGCGCATAAGGTCATGCCTCCACTGGACGGGAACGGTCCTGCTGTACCCGTCGATAGTGTACATGTACATCACTTTGTCAGTGTCTATGTAAATCCTGTCACTGGTGGCGTACATGTCTACACGCCTTTTAGGGTAGGCGTCAGAGCGGTTACGTTTATCCCTTTCCGCTATCACGCGCGCCCACACGGGGTACCCTGTTAGGGCATCTAGGGTGCGGTACCAGAACCCTTTCTTCTGGTCGGTGTCATTATCCTGGTGCACGATTGTCAGGCTACCATCCTCCACGGGAAAAATTTTTCAGGTTCCTGAACTCCCCCTCGTACTGGGTGACGAGGAAGTTCATGCGAGCATTTGGGTCTTTGGGTACTTGACTGAGGAACGGTATCTCAACGATGGAGCCGTCCACAGCGCACCCTGGGGAGCAGACTATCTCATCAGGGGACACGTCTTTCTTCATAAGGTAGTCCGCGTCTTGGGTTGAACCCACAGCGAATAGTAGCTGCGTCTCGACTGACGAACCAGTGATTTCAAAGATATGTTCCCATGAGGATGCGGCGTTCATCCAACACGATAAGCAGGTCGGTGCCTTCCTCGCTTGCTGCACACCCTCCATCACTTTCCTACTACCATCCTGGGTGGTTATGACCGGATTCTCATACACATGTGGGGATGTGATGTTGTCACTGGTCGCCGCAACTTGGATACCAGCTAAACCGTCGATCCTCCTGTACTTATCAGCCTTGTACACTGTACCATCATAGAAGATAACAAGTTTCGCTTTGAGGTTTTTCCGACTCAACCATTCCCTGAACGCTAAGAAAAACGAAACGATTTTTGGGGCGTCACCTATTTTTTTGACCAGGAGAGTGTGCCTCGGGTCCCTATAGGATCGGGTCGTACACTCCACGGATGTTCGTGGATGAGGGTGCTTCCCGCACCACTATTTGCCCCTTGCCCTAGTTTCTGGATTTCTGATTTGTGTTTCAGGTTCTCTCGTCTCAGCTCATTATTTTTCGATAGCCTCTTCTACGAGGAGCTTAATTTTTCCGTGGAACTCGAAAACGTTTTCACTTTGAGACATCAGAACCTCCGCTTCCCTAGAAATGGCGAGCATATCCGCGCCTGTCAGACCCTCACGCGGGTTATCCACTAGCTTCTGCAGAGTCCTATGGGTGGCGGGCGCGGCTCCAAGCCTCCAAGAAGTCATCCAGATCAGCGGGGTCAGCTGGGGAGCACAGAAACGTCTCCCCACCCGTCCCCGCTGATAGCGCAAGCAACAAGCATATCAGCAGCCCCAGCGCTCTTTTCCTTGTCCAAGAAAACATGCCTGCTGGGTTGCCCGTACTCGAAGTACGCGGTTAACGCCTCATGGGCGTGTCTTTTCGAGGACACGTAAACCAGCTTATCTCCGTCCCGCATACTGCGTAGGCGCGTGACAAGCGACGTTTGCAGGGTAATATTCTTAGCCTGCGCAAGCCCCTTTATGGGGAGCATGAACGGGAGCGCCGCGACAAGATGAATCAAACCGCCACTCACCCTACCTTGTTGAGCCAGTTGCTAGGGTGAAGGGATGTACGTCCTCTTGTGTTTCTCAGGTCATCACCCAGCACGGTCGGTTCCACCAGTAACATTATCCGTGAGCGGGGAGGGTGACCTGCAGCTTCTCATACACTGTGCCTTGCACAGCCTTGGGGATCAGTGACGTGTAAGCTGAAGAAATGGTACAGGCTTTCGGGGTTGTCACCGAAAACATACCTCAGCTCGTGGGCACACTAGCGGGGATGACCTCAAGAACCGAACGGGAGGCACACTCAACCACAATAAGGTCGTACTCCGAGTAGCTTCTGCAGGTTCTCCCCAAGCGCCTTAGTTTCACCCGCAACACTGCTGTACGGGTGAGTTAGTGTCGGGGCGTACCAGTCGATACCCTGGTCTGTGTACGGGCGCTCACCAGTTGAGAGCCTGTGCCCGTCACGGAGTAGGGCGGCTGGGTTTTCCACGGACCCGAAACACCGTAGGTCTGCCCTGTGAGGTTCACTACACAAGCTTTTTGATCCGTCGTCGGGGATTGTCCCGAAAATCTCGTCAGCAAGCGACGCGGTTGGTGCGCCTGCTAGGATCAGTAGCCCACGTTTAGGAGCTACGGTAGCGGGTGCGGGGTCCTCATATGCGGTGGCACCCCAGTCCTGCTGTACGGGGTGTTCATATGATGGGGCGCTATCCCACACTTCCTGGTGGTTGTCTTCCACGGGGATAGGGGTGAGCATGATCGCTTCACTGGTGTTGTCTGCTACTGGTAACCCTAGTGAAGTGTCATCATCGTACTGGTTGTCTGGTGCTTCTTGTTTTTCCCATTCAACCTGGTTAGGGTCCCATGTTTCTTCTAGCGACTGGTTCCTCAGCAGGTGGTTCTTCCTCTGGGGTTGAAAAACCCTAACGTGTCATGGGTCGGAGCACTAACGGGTACTGGGGCTTCCTCCATAGGCTGCACATAGCCTTCTGCGTAGTCATCACCTAAGCCTGCCTGCACATCGGTTGCTGACCATTCCCCAGTGTCCTCATGCTCATAAACATCATCATAATCATGGGTGAAGTCATCCTGGGTAGTATCAAAACCTGCGACGCAAACCCTCAAAGAAATGAACAGATCATACTCGCGCAGGGGTCATCTGATGATACTCACTGACCTCAACATTATCATCAGAAACCTTATTCGCGAGCTCGTGGAATGGTGTGGAGGAAGATATTCCTTCACCTCAGTTGGACCCTAGCTCTTGCCCTTCTGGAACGAACCAGTAGGTGTTCGCAAGCATATTAGGGTCGTTAGAAAGTTCCCTATATACTCCCATATGTTCGATGAAATATCGGGGAGCGGGGTACTCGTCTTCGTTGCCCATCTCGTCGGGCAGCTTTTTCAGGTTACAGGGAGTTAGCTGGGACGTACACTGTCTCAACAGTGAAACCGGTTTCTTTGAGAGGGTTTACGTATCCTTCATAGTACTCAGATAGCAGCTGGTACCGTTCGTCCCTGTTCCTATATAGGCTTTCTCGGATGAACCTGAGCTCGTCCTCTTTTTCAGGTAGCGTATTTCGTCTTGCTCTAGACCCTCATATTCTGGGTTTTGAAAAATCGGCATTATCAACAGTATCGTACTGTTCTGAGGTAACAAACGGCCTTCTTCGCCGCCTCTCTCGGCTTTCCTATGCTCATAGTAATTTGCGAGTGATAGCGTGATACGAGTCGAGCTTCCAGACAGCAGGGTGCCAATATATTTACTGAAAGGCACCCTTCTTTCTTTATTAATGCTTGGGGAAACTCTAGTAGCAGCCCGCCATATTCACTAATGATAACCCTAGAATATTGAATCTTGTAAGATTCCATTTGCTCTAGGAAATCTTGGATACTGGGGTACGGAGTTACAATATCTCCACGCGTTGTTTTTAGTGCTCCCCCATGTGTGGTGAGTCCCATCATGCCTATATATAATTTAGGGATAATGAGAGCTACTTTTTGTTTTTCTTAGCCAATACGCCACCTCTTAGGTTCTGTGGGTTTCAGGTTTTATCTACAAAGAAATTCTACCTGATTTTTGTTGTGAAAACCTGTTTTCAACTCACTTACTGAATTGTTTTCTATATGTGTAAGAGAAACTGTGGGGTGTTTGTGTGCGCTCGCCCTATGTATTTTTGTTTATAGTCGGGTGATTGTTCTTCTTTGAGGGCGCGCGGGCATGGTTTCCTTGGGTGTGGGGCGTGGGGCAGGGAGTTTCTTCTGGGTTACAGGTGCAGCATTTGTGTGCCCGCCCTGATTAATGCTTGTGGGGGCGTCACCTGTTTTGGTTAGAGATAACCCGAAGCCACCTGAGCGCGGGTAGGGTGAAGCTGCTGGTTTTTCCGTATCAGGTTCAGTAGCGACAGGTGTAGGGGCAGGGACTCCCAATCCGAAGCCGCCACCACTAGTACTCTCGTTTGCGACTAGTTTAGATAATGACAGGCTCCCCTGCTCAGGCTCCTCAAACACTGGCTCCACATAAGCAACATCATCACCATATTCAGTGTCGTCCTCTTCATCCACATCGTTATAGGACGCGATGATGTTACCCTCACGGTCTTCAACCCAAAGAACCCTGAACGGTTCCTCCTCAGACTGATGAGATTTCTCAATCATCTCACGCAGATCAAAAGTTCTCAATACCAGTGATATGCTGCAAACTCTTCCCATTCCCACGTAATCCAGGTAGGCGCACGACCGGTATGGTGAGCGGGAGTCGATGATATGTGAACGGAGATTACTGACATAGGGACATAAAATCAGACATGCTCCGACTGGGGCGTTTTAATGAGGAGGAAGTAATCAATACTGGAAACATACGTCTGACCGTCCTCATACACCTGGTCAATCATCGCCCGCACCAGTTTACGTGCCCCCGTGTCTTTCTGATCGGAAATGAAGTTCCACATTTTCGTGAACCTCAGGATCCACAGAAGAACTAGGAAGATTCACAGTGTAACGGTGAACTGGATACCGGACTGCTGGTGCCAAGAGTTCAGAAGGTGCTGCATGAACATCCTCTGATTAAACGCTGTTTCGAACGTCATCCCCAGCGAAGGTTTGACGGTCTGCCTTGAGGATCACGGCGGCACTATTATCCGAGTAGAACCCGACACCCTCTGGGGTGATGGTTGTGAGCGTGAAAAAGTCTGAGGGTCGATCTCCAAATCGTACTCGTCCTGGTATCTCAGCTCTTTACGCCTCTGATGCTCTTTGAACACGAAGAAACGCACGAAAAGGGACAGGGGAACCCCGCAAAAACCAGGAATTGGTGGCTGGGATGATACCCCCGCACCGAAATGATGAAGAACACGAGCATGAAAGCCATGAACCCGCCAGCAGTCCACAGAAGGTTACGCTTATACAAGCCGCGACGCCCAGCATGCCCGCGTGGGGTGTCGATCATCCACTGGTTAGTGGTCATAGCGGTGGGACGCAGGGCGGATACTATGTCCTGGTGGGTAACATCTGGGGTTGCGTTAATCGTTGATCCGAGCCAATTATTTACGTCCCTCCATTCTTCACTAATCGCTTAAAGGGTATTTTTATTTACTCGCCCTATAATTCTATATCTTACGGTAAGCGACTATTTGTAATATTTATCTGGGTGCATTATGTTTTGACCCGCTCATAGAATGTTGCCATAGCAGCCGCATCGTTCAACCCAACATCATATGTCGCGTTTTTACTGTCCACATCCCAGAAAAATATAGTGGTTACTGGGGCTTGATGCGTGCGCGAAAACCCCTTTACCAGCCTTATTTTTCCCAACATATATTGCGACGTGCTCAGAGTCCACAATAATGTCACCAGGTGTCATACCGGATGTGTCACCGTTAAATGTGCCCGTGAACCCGTTACCGCGCTCCCAAGAGGTGAGTTTCCGCACCAGTGAACTCATAGTTCACGAGATCAGCTCATGGTCTCAAACATTGTATGGTTCACCGTCACGTTTCTCGTCGCTGCGGAGCCCGTTTGCTTTGCCAAGCACCGGACACGAAGGTGGAGCAGTCGTACACACCGATGGGGGTGTTGCCCTGCTCATACCTCAACCCGCCAGCGGGGTTGGCGTCACTGGGGTTACCTGCTTTCGGGAATTTCATGGTCGCAGCAACGTAAGCGGTTTTAGCTATCTGCTTCTGCAGGTCAGATGCTTTGTTCCAGTCACCCTCATCTATGCCTTCTGGGACGCTGGTGTCACCTTTCACTGGTGCGGTTCCACCTGCCCCGCCTCCATTGTCGTCTTTCTTATCTTGCTGGTCGTCTTTTTTCTTGTCCCCGTCGTCACCTGATAGTGTTTTCTGCAGCTCGTTACCTTTATTCTTACCCAAGTAGAGTGCCGTGCGCGCCCGCACTGTTTTCGCTCTATTGTTGGACAATAGAGAGTGGTAAAGAAAACCCTCAATCACCACTAGACCCACAGTCAGGATAATAACCGCAGACTGCCACACCCTGAATGTGGCGCTACCACCCTTATCAACACCATATGAGATAGCTTTCCTACCCAGCTTAGTGTCAATGAACTTACCCGCGCCACTAGTTCCAGCGGCTATACCTTTTAGACACCGCGTGGGTCGCTACACGGTTCCCGAAAGACCCGACAGTCAGTTTAGCTTTCCCCGCTTGCAGGGCAATAACAATGATCACGCAGTTCAATATCTGCAGCACTATCAACAATAGAATCAGGTGAGGGTTTTGCATATGTTTTTCTCTGTTTTTAGTTTTTCAATCACTAAAAATTTTTATCAAGATATTCAGGTAAATAATTCGTCCCCCACCAGCTAAAAACATTAACCAGTGGGGACGAATACCTTTACAGGGTGGGGCTAGGGTGTTGTCCTTCTTGGCGTTAGAAGATTTCTTCCCTATTCCCCGCCATACCCGTTTCAGCTCCTCAGCGCGGGACTCTTTGCGTTGCTGCCCCTTCTCGGCACCAACTTTACGTTTATGTTCCGCATTGATTTGCCGTTCTTCCTCAGCGACTTTACGCCTGATGCTGTTCATCCGCCAGTTAGCTTCACACGATCTCAGTGTTCGGGTTGCGAACCTTCTGCTGTGCGGCACGGATAGCCTGCTGGTTTTCCGTGGTTGCACCCCGCAGGTTAGCGGTCTGCTGTGCTTTCAGCAGTTCGTTCTCTGCTTTCCTTTTTCTCGCTGGTGAGGCTACTGATCCGCTCCTCAGCTGCTTGCAGGTCACTCTTAGACTGCGCCACCGGTTTCTCGGTGGTGCTCAGCTGACCTATCCACAGAACCGATGGTGAGGCCTCTTCGCAGACTTAGCCACACGGACTGCTTTCTTACCAGCCCCGTAGCCTGCCACCGCACCGGTCGCACCAGCCGCCATAGCTGCTTTGATTGAGTCGGTGACACCGCGCCGGCGTTCACGGTTACTAGCCTCAGCAGCATAGTTCACGCTATCTCACCACCAGCTGTTGTGGTTCGCGCAGTGTTCTTACCGCCACGACGTGGCGGTGAAGCTGACCTGAGCATCTGCCCCTCAACACTGTTCGGTGGGGCGGCACTGAACCGTTGCCAGCAACCTCTAGCCTCTCCAGCCCGTACACCAGCTATATGGCTGATAGCGCCAGTGAACGATCCGGTTGCCCGCGCGTTTGACAGGTTCACTTTCATGTCGTGCAGGACACCCTTGAAGTTCTCTTTCAAGGTGACAATATCACCGAAGATGTTCCCCACGATCCTGAACCCGAGCCTGAGTAGGATACCCACAGACAGCAGGTCAATCACCAGAAGCAGGACGATCTTACCCACACTGGCATACCCACAAGCGCCCCATCATTACCGAGCGGGTCTGTGACAAGGGTCGAAACCGCTGGACATCGCGAGAGACATCAACCAGTTCTTTATCAAGAACACGAGCCCCATCATAATAGCGGACCACCAATGTGCTTACCCGACTCTTTCAGAACCTCAAGAGGAGGTAACGCCCGAAGTAGGATAATCACCAGCCGGCAGATGGACAGCACCGCCAGTAGGAAGAACACTAGCCACTGCAGGTACGGCACACCGATACCTGATAGCGCCGAAACAGCCACGAGGCCCAACCGAAAAATGACGCCTTGGTCACGGATGATCTGGTCGCGAAAATCCTCAGCACCGATATCGTACCCGCCGTCTTCACGTGGTCTTGCAGGATAAGCCTCAGGTAACCGTCCCACGAGATGTTCTGTAGCGTCCGTGACTGCGGGTACAGGTTCAGGACTCGTCCATCCAGTGGCGTTCACTGAATGTTTTGTTGAACTCGAATGTGGTAGTAGTGCGCGGCTGCAGTATCAACTGTCGAGTCCCGGAACGAGTAGTAGTTCATGAGGACAGCATCTTTTTCCGCAGTGTTCCGCTGCACCTCCTGAATTTTCTTCTCCACCTCGGTCAGCTGGTCGTCGGTGAGACCGTTGTCCAGCTGCTCGGACCGGCTGAACACCATTGGGCGCTCAGCAGGGTAGGATCGGGATCCAGTGGGTCTTTCACAGTGTGTTTCTGCCCGGAGAACATCAATCGTTGTTTCTTTCGCGTAACGCCCTGTTTCCATCAGGTCAACCCAGGGGGTGTACAAACCGTACAGGCGCGCGGTCTGCAGGTTCTCCCAGTATTTCTGCTGTGCTACAGCATCGTCTCGGATACCCTCATCATTCCAGTGCCCTCAGTGGTGGGGATACCTTCATGGTAGTCGCAATCCGTAGAGCTCCTTGAAAGCGTTCACGGACTTGTTGGACTGCCTCAGGTAAGGGATGACGTAGGTGAAGAGCTCCCTTGAGTCGTTGAAGTCCCTCATTTCACCATTGCCCTTGGTGTTGTAGAAGTAGTTACCTCCACTGTTTTCACCCTGAGAAGCAGGTCTTTGTAGCCGCCCCTACTGCCGTCAATATTCAAGCCTTGGTCTGCTGGGTTGTAGTAGTAGTAGTAGAACAGGGGATTCACTGTACATCGCGAAAGCACCGAGGGTAGCAGTCAAGGTTCGTGTGTTCCGCCCCGTCATGGCTGGAACCCTTCTAGGGTAGCCGCGTCAGGAGTTAGGTTTGGACGATCCGCCACCAGAAGAGGACTGCTGCTCTTGCTGCTCCTCTTGTTTTTTCTGGTCGTCCTTCTTGTCCTTATTATCCTTGTTTTCCTTCTCTTTGTCCGGTGCCGCGTTCTCGGCGTTAACCGTCTTATCACGCCCCTTAATGTTCGTTTTTCTTAGTCTGGTTAGCCTCAGTCTGCTTTCTGGACAGCCGACAGGAAGTCATGCTGCTCGTGTAATTCACGATACCGAAGTTGAACCTGCGGGTGTCAATACCCACGTTCTGATCCAGTGACAGGCTTCCCATGCTCTCCTTAGAGGCATAAGCATCAGTCACGATCCGGGACGACAAAGCAGGCACAACCTTAGTGCTGTTCACACCACCAGACTTATTCGGGATGTTATACCCCAACTCAACAGCCTGATCCCACACCTGAGACCGGTTGTTCCAGGGCGTCACGGAGAGAAGGAGTCCACTTGCTGGTGTCAGCATGCCCCTCAACACCGGACTACGAGCCCGAACCTGGGCGGACACCGAGGTACGTGTACTTTGGCGAGTTCGACAGGTCAACATAGGACTGGTACAGGTAAGTGTCGTTCGGGTTCTCTGTGAAACCCTGCCCGAGACACGGATTTGGTGTACGCGCTCAAACCCACGGCACCGAACTGGGAGTTACCATGATCCAGTAGCTCCTGGTCTTGCTTGCCGCCACCAACAACGAGGGACTGCAGTTTCTTCGGTGCCTGTATTTTCACGGTCACGTTCGAAATACCGCGAGTGTGGGGTTGTTTTTCCCCGTCAGTCTCTAGGGCTTGAGGCTCCTCATTCTGGGCCTGCAAATAGTTGTTGTACGGAGTCGCCTTAGCGTCACTCATCAATCTTATCCGCATACGCTTCTTCCTGCACCAGCCCAGGTGAAAGAGACTTTTGACGAGTACATTTTATTCACAACACTGTTCGCCTTATCAGCAGCCCAGTCCTGCATCGTGCGTGACCCGTCCCAAACAGGAAGCACAACACAATGAGGGACCCAATCGCCTGCCCTAGTGTGAGGAGACCCCCGCGATCCAGTAGATGAGGCACACCACCAGAATAATGGCGAACACGCAGTGGATCTGGGAGAAATACATGTCCTCCAACCCAGAGGTCCACTAATATCATCCGTCGTGGGGATAGCCGAGTAAGCAACGAAACCCGTGAACCTAGACGCGCTAGTAGTACCAGCCTGGTTTGTTAGCACCAATCATGTTGGCGTGCGCCTCAGAAACAGTGGCGATACCAGAGTTCTTATCCAGCTCCCTCTTATACTTGGTCTTGGTCGGGTGCAAGAGGTGTGTATCCAGCGGGCTGGTTATCAATCTCGGTTCTCAAGCTCTTTCGCGTTCTGCGCTTCTGCCCTCACTCAACCCATCAAACTCACGTCATCCTCATGGGCGGCAGGTTCGAGTCAGCAGACCCCATCCCCAGCTGGTCGTAGAGGCTGGTTCCTTTACCGATGTTGCTGCGAGCAGGGGTAAGGTAAACGGTCATGAGCGGCGTTCTTGTCTAGGACCTTGTTGAAGTCTAGCAGCCCAGCACGCCCTCCAAATGTGTACGCACCGCCACCGTCTTGGGGAGACCGAGTGGGTGCCTTCCTTGAAATCTGGGACCTGTTTGAATAGCCATAGACCCGTCATCCTTCAACGAATGCATCACCTGGAACGTGGACTCTCATCAAGTTAGCTGGGTCTTTACCCTCATAAAAAGCATTATAGATCCGCAACAACCGCTGAGCCGTTACAGTCAGTAGTCTCACGGTTATACGTATCAAACAGGGAACGAGTATGCCAACCCAACCAGAAGTTAGGGAAGATATTGCTGTTAGCATCCCAGCGCCCGTCATCGTGGTTGTTCCATGAGATGGGATACGGTGTGCGTAGTTATGCCCATCTGCACCGTCCTTTTCGCCGGAGTCTTGTCCGTAGGACGCTTTGACCCACCGTAATCAGTCATAGCATCCATCGCGCCTTGTGATGTTGGGTCACTCGCGCCACCCCAGCTAGCAGTCCAGGGAACATCATCTTTACCTAGGACGGCACGGTAGCTGGATACATGTTCTCCACCATCATAGTGACCTGAGATTTTCCCATCGAAGGTCGTTAATGTGTCCAGAGCCCATGACACACTGCGCGAGAGGGTGCCGGAGTTACGTACACTACTGAAAGCGTTGTATCCGGTCCCCGCTAACCCGAATGAGTTAGCTGCGAGGTAGCACGTCACCTGGTTTGTGGTCTTTAGCTTCGAAACCGTAGGGGTTTAGGATAGCTGGGATAACCACGGTTGTGGTGTTACCTGACTGGTAAAGTAAGTCGCCGAAGGGTGACATCTTGAGTTTCGAGTCAAGGATCGTTGCTTTCGACAGGAACTCGCGGTTGTCTTTGTTCTTCCTCGTATTCTTCTTTCAGAAGGTCGTGAAAAGAGTTGCCATAGCCTCGCCCAGGATTCGATATTGGGCGATGAGCATCAGAGCTGACACGGACGCGGTTGTCTGTTCACCTGTGGTATCAATTTTGAAAGCGATATGCCCGTTGGAATCAGTTAGGTAGGCGTAGTTTCGTTTTCTTCATGCGTTTTCTTGTAAATTCAGCTCATCTTTCGAGTATTTCACGGTCTCTTAGCGTAACCAGCGTATGCACCTCAGTTCCCTACACGAATGACTCCCTTTAGAGGCATCGTCCTTCTACCACCGAGAGCACGGCATAAGATTCGGAGCATGACGCTATTTTCCATGCAGTGCGACGTTCTTCCCATAGTGCTGGAAAACACCACGATTGTCATCCTCAAATGCTTAGCTGTGAAAACACCAGCATCGTGGGAGCACTTCGTGATCAATGTATTTATTTTTAGCGTCTTCTGAAAGCCCTGTTTTATCTTGGACACATTTCCAGCCTGCATCGTTGAAACGGTAGGTTCTTGCGCCTTCACCACCACTGTTGGAGAAGTTACCGCCGCCTGTTACACCATCCCAAGCTTGGGCAGTGTCATCAATATCGTAGGGGAGGTACAGGCTACCAGCACCATACGCACCGGATGCGATTTTCATGAACTCGTAGCTGGCACCCACAGCTTCTTGCACGTTCACTCGTGGGGATTCGAGCATGCCGGGCCGCTGGAGTGGCGTTGCCGTCTTTACTGAATTTCCATTCTAGTTCGGTTGAGCTTGCACGAGCTGCGCTTTCACCCATGTGACGAGGGTTTTCGCGTCTGCTTCTGTAGCTGCCAACGGTTTCGGTGAGGGTTTTTGATCGCGGACTCTTCAACTTCTTTTGGCATCTGCCCGTCAGCGTTAGCTATCTGGGTGCCGTAGGGTGCGTAGAAGTTGGAGAGGTATTTTCCGATGAATCGTGCGTCACCGTCACTTAGCTGAGTGAGGCCAAGTTTCTTGTTTTTGTCCTTGTTTTTGCGAGCTGAACAAACACCCTGATCGTGTCGTTGACTTGGGTGGTTGATTTATTCCCGTCGTGACTGCTCGTTAACACGCTTTGCTGTGGCTTTTGTCGTCTGCTAGGATCACTGATTTTGTTTGGTTCTCTAGCGATCTGGTTTTCGGCGGCGTTAGCGATATTAGCGCTCGCCAGTGTGGATGACTGCGCGATGGACGCGGCGAGGGTGAAAAAGGCACGCTTTTGCTGGTTTCACTTTTTCGGGGTTTCACCAGCTCGGTGTTCTCTGCCGCATCCTCATTGTTTTTGTTTTGCTTTTTCAAAACATTTTGAGTGGGCGCGCCAACTCGCGCCACCCATCTGATGAGAGTATTTATTGTCCTAATACCCACGTGCTCTCCCTATGGAACCCCGCATATGGGGGTCCCCGCTAACCTTGTCTGATACTTTACCATCATAACAGTAGCGGGAACCCCTGTCCTCGATTAAATCTTTACACTATTTTTGAAACCTGAAACTACGGAATCAATAAGTGGTGAAACCATGTCCGCCAGTATTGCAGAATATCATATGAATGTCGCCGCTCACCAGCAGTACTGTGGTGAATAGTGCGAAAGCCACGAATACGAGCCGGTCTTTTGAAAATAAATGTAAAGCTCGGGCTGGTCTGTTGACCCGTCAATCTCAGTTTTTAATAGCCTTATAAGCGCTGTGGCTCAGCCCTCGCTTGTACCCGCCGTCTGCTGCGACGCTGAGCAGCACCGTGGGGCAGGGAGGTGAGAACCGCAACGTCACACAAAAGGTAACCCACACGACACCGATCCAGATGAAAGGTCACGAGGCACGAGGATCACGCTCTAGCCACCGAGATAACCCTGAACCCCTCTCGCATGTTCATGCGCTGCTCAGTATCGACAGAGGTGTTTCTTTGAACACGCATGCTTCGTAGGCGCTACTGTCCTGCCCTTTTCAGGAAACCATAGAACTTGTTCTTAACATGCTCGACAGCGAGGATGCGCACTGCGCTCACCGTCTGCATGCTGTTGTTGCGGGATTTAACGTCGAGCCTGTTGAAGCTCTGACTATCGAACGTGACGTACCCCTTGCGCAGGGTCGTATTCCAAACCAGTCTTCTTAGATGCCTTATTGATTGAGTCAACGACGCTCTGCAGCGTCGCTGTTAGCTAGAGTAGACAGTGATCTGGCTGGTGCCTTTAATCTTTCTCATTACCGCCCCTGCCCGCTGGATGTATCATTGGGGGCTCGGGTCGTTATAGTCTTCCGCTAGAACCACTGTTCTAGCTGGTGCTTTCAGCTGCGTAAGCTCGTTGATGCTGCGGTCAAGGACACGACCCGAAGACCGAAGTGAGCATCAGTGCTGCAACTATTTTTGCGTATTGGGGTGGTCGCCACAGTTTTCCCTCCATATCCTCCTCGCAAGCTCTTCCGAGTGTTGTTCTCCATACAGACCCTTAGGAAGGGGGAGCACGAGCAGGGCAACAATTTTCCCCTGCTGATTCGTGTACTCACCCCTTCACATCAGGTATTCTTTCCCTCAGGTTACAGCACCTGAGGTACTGGGTTTAGACAAACAAGGCGTGTACCCAGTTCTGGTCAGACCACCGATGAACGGAAGGATCTCACCGTTGATGAAGAACACGAGGACGATGCGCTAGAGCCAGTAGCTTTCACGAAGGTGTTACTAGCCCAGATGAGCGCTCAGCGCCGTTACTGTCGCTTTTCTCAACAGCCTCATTGCGTGCACCGGACACGAAGCCCTCGGGTAGATGATCTTCTTGTCCCCACCGTTCAAGACACCGGTATCAACACCACCGAAGAACCCACGGGTTGCGGGGATGGTGATGAACAGGACCTCAGCAACAACCTGCAGAGCCAGGAGGGACATGATCAGGATCGCACCCAGACCCATGAGGTTGAGATGATACCGGTCATGGCGCGAGGATACGCTTACCAGCAGCGAAGTCTGGGACCCACTCCCGGAGGTGGTGTCGTTGATCAGACGTGAAACCGAGGCTCTTAGACTTGGAAAAGGTCTTTGAACCAGTTGTCTTTAGCGGACTGGTCGATGAGGCTGGTTTGCTACCTCTTCGTTACGACAGTCTCGTTGGTTGCTTTGATAACGTCGTCAGCAACCCTTTGTTCTTACTGTTGATGGAGAGCTTAGCGAACTCTTTTCGTTCACTTGTACACGGACTCTTTCGTCCTTAGTGAAAAGGCGGGAACCAGCGATCAGGGAGCTCTTTAGTCCCACCACCAGCAGCCTCCATACTTATTGGCGGAAACCTGCTCAGCAAACGCTTTGAAGACAGCGCCGCAACGCTCTGCGCATCCTCTGAGTAAGCGTTACGTGACCACCACCCGCGAACACGAGGACTAATGCCAAAGCATTAAGCCTGCCACTAGTTTGTATATTTGTTTTGAACTATTTTCCTCATATTTCTCCTCATGAAAGGTTTGTTATTCTTGGGTAAATACCACCCGCGTCCTTTTATGCCACGGATACAGCTACTTAACTTTAAACTTTTTCCCTAGGGTGGTCATGAAATTCACGCACCTCATAGAACAGCCTCCCCCTGCATTTGCTCAAAATTTCTGTGACCCCTGTTAATCGTTCTCCGTGAGCAGGCAAACAGCCCATGAGTAGATGATGAGGGGCAAGCACAAGGTTGTTGTAGAACGACAAACGGGAATTAACGAGGTCTTTCACGTCCTGCCTTTATGGTCTTTACTCTTCCACACTGTTACTGGTTTTCTTCCCCTGAACCGGTTTTGAAATATTTCGATCTTTTAGGGACGAGCCGGAACTTCTCAGGAACACCTGCGCCCTGAATATCTTTGTTTTGGGATAACCCCGAAAACCACCAGCCACACGCCTCTTGGTGATAGCGTCAAGAACAGGTGGGAGAAAACTCGAGCGATAACCCTAGGAAAAGCATTGACCATATCCCGCCGATGGGGAGTTCGCGGGTATCGCAGCATCCCCGAGTACAATGCAATGTTCGCTCAGTAGCACGAGCAGGGTGGAGGTCGCTGTGGTCTGCCACGACCGGTGTTTCCGCATCGAACCTCTTGAGTGCGGGTATCGCATGCTCCCCAGGTGAGAGCTCTCCACACGAGCTTCCCTAACGGATCCGGTACGGCATCGCCCGCGCGTTACGGTCCTGGTCCGGGATTTTGCGCCCACCATCGACGTAGGTTGGGATACGAGCACCGTGAAAGCAGGCTGTCGGGCTACTGAAAGCGGTAAGTGTGTGTGACATGCCTTCACCATCCACAGTGGTGTGACGGTCACAATCTGTTCTGGGAGAGCAGGAGTGCCGTGAGTGCGGCACCGATACCGCTGATGTCGTGAGTTTTACCTTCCACAGCCTACCTCTTACCGTGTGTGACCCTGTGTGTCTGCGGCTGTTGAGTTTTCGCGAGAACACACCCGCTGCTGCTGGGAGGTCGATATGCGTGTTTTGCTGGATGCTGTATCAGTTCTTGTGAGGCTGAACGCTTGAAAACGCGCGCACTCGTGTCCTCACTGGATGCTTGTTTAGTGATAGTGGTCCACGTAGGGCTGAGACGACACGGTTAGCTTCAGAAACCGAGCACGCCCGCCTTTAGCGGGCTGCTTCACCGCATTGCGCCGCGAAGGTTCTGCTGAGCACACCACCGTTGTCTGCTGGCGTACGCCACCAGGATGTCCTTATAAACGGTATACTCTGGTTGTATTCTTGGATATCCTGCATGGCTGAAGCGGCATGGTGAGCTGTCGAGCATGTTTTGATGCGTAATCTTGTGGACACCGACAGCTTCTGCGAGAGGTACCTGTACATAGTCGCTTTGGCTGAGTCGCGTGTCCTTCCCGTGTAGGCGCGCGCTGGTGCCCACGCGTGATGGTTTTTGTGGTTTTGCTGGTTTTAGTTTCATTCTGCGCCCACCTGAGTTTCGTGTCTGCGTTTGTCATGTCCTTTTGCCGTTTTGTCGCTGAGTAGACGGCATGTTGTTGAGTTTGTCGAGGTTTTCGCGGTTATTTTGTATCTGCCATTGGAAAAATTCTTCTATTTCTCCCATTGACTTTCATGCCCTAAATGCTTGTTATCTGCAATACTGGTAAACAACTCGGTAAGGTTCATATCCTGTGTCTTCCGCCTCACGGAACGCTGTATTCGTATAGTTTCGTCCTGCGGACGCCATTTCGGTGATCCGCTCCTGTGTACGGGTCACCCTGCGTCGCCTGCTGTTTACCTCCTACCTGATACATGACGAGTCTGAAAAATTCTTTTACGATGGTATTTTTGTTTTATTGCTGCTCATGATCCACCCCTCCTTTTCCCAGATGTTCCTGTATTTATGCTTTTAGTGCGGTTGGGTACATTACTCTACCCACTCCAACCCAGCTATTTTGAGTTGGAGTGATACTTATTTTTAGAAGGACGACATGAATTTGCCCGCCCTGAAGATAACGGAAATCACCAATGTAGTAGCCGAATCTCTGAACAGCACGCTAGAGGACAGACCACAAGAATGGCTCCTAACCAGGATGTACACTTGGTAGTCATGCGTTTGATGTACCTTTCAGTGATTGAAACTGAGCTGTTATCTTTCAGCCGCATAATCTGCTGCGCAGCTTCAGTGAGTAGGTTTGCCGCCGTTAATGAGAGCCACCGAAACTACCTCGGTTACCCATACCGTAGCCGCGTCCGCCGCACCCATTTGGTTGAGGGCTTGCAAGGAGCCACCATTACTTCTTGACAAGATCAACAGCCGTGTCACCAGCCAACCGAAGGTTCCAGATGCACGTTTCCGCGGTGACGGGACCACTTAAGCGAGGCGATGCGGCCTCGCCCGTCTCGTCGTTCGGGTCAGCCAGCGTATGCCTGAATATGGGGAACAGAATGTAGATCAAATCACCCAAGGTCCGCAGAGCCGGAGAATGATGAGCATAATTAGGATGGGGCAGCAAAGCTGAATATACTCGCATCCATCGCCCGATAGCCGTGTCGTTTTCTTCAAATCAACAGTTGCTCGCAGTCCTTCAACTGCTGACTGTTCTTAGTCCCTCCTCGACTCAGCCGTACCATCGTTCATACTGCGCCTCATCGATGACGATCTCGCTCATCCTTAGTGCTGAGTTTTCCCGGATTCGGCTTGGGGACGGCTCGCCGTCGTGAGGAAACCAATGAGTGGGTTCTGTGTTCGCTGCGGCGTGGCGGACTGCCCGATGTAGTGACCCCCACCGTTACTCTGGTGAAAATGATTTCGGAAGCGTTACACCCTGACCCCATGAGCCCGCCGAGGACTAGGGCGACACCAGCACCAGCGGCACTGATTTTAGGTGATCAGGCGTTTGACCTGTCCTAGAAGGAACGGTGTCGTGGTTCCATAGACCTCCCTCCACATTCATACATGACGAATATCTGTGTTCATAACAACCCCACTCAGGTTTTTCTCTAGAAAGCGTCACCTAAGCCCCAATAGTCAGGGCAGTACTTCGCTTTCCATCACGGAGGTGCGTGTGCTGCACAGCTTTTCTTCACCGCCGCACCCGCCCCAGCGTGCAGAAGTGAGTGAAACGATCCACGAGCCCGTAGTCGTAAGCCGCAATCCACCCATTTCACGTTCTCCTTATTCCGCGGTACTTGTACGGGTTGTCTGGTGAGGCGTTGAAACGCTAGCCACGTCATTTCCAGGGAGTGGTCTTTAGCGTTGAGTGACACATCAACCATCCCCCGTTATGGATCGTCTTATACTTGCCCTATTGACCGCCCCCACCGTGCGGATGAGTCGATGCTGCTGTTCAGAAGTTCGGTGCGTCCTCTTCACGTTTGTTGGGTTTAGCGGCACCTGATGCGTGAATTTTCACGCAGAACCGTGAACCTTCCGCTAACGTGCTACGGTTGTCTGCGGCGATATGTCCACCGTAGGTTGCAGTCATCCGAGAGTAGACGAACAGGGACACGCCATAGCGAATTTGACATGACCACTTCCGCCCCGGTTCCACCACCTCATGGATACGGGTTTTCGCGTCCCGCAGCACACTCAGCGACGAGATTTTCTGCATCCTCCTCCCCACGAGTTCACTGCATCACTTCGCTAGCTCCATTTCCCGAGAGTTGAGGCTTTTCTCACCCTTCCACATAGTTCTTGGGGTTGAGTACGGTGATGGGCTTATCGGACACGTTTTACGTGGACAAGCGCAGGTCACCTGATTTAGCGCCGCGCATCCTGTCGTGGATACCTGGGAGGTCAACAGTGGTGTAGAGCTCTGAACTGCGAGCTGGCTGTGGGGTGCTCGGTGAGGTGCACCTCTTCCTCTGGTGGGAGGACACAAGATTTTATTCTTGTCCTGCTTGGTGGCGCGTCATCACTGTCACCTGTGGGTTGCAGGTCAATGTTTTCGTCAACTATTTCTGAGTACTCACCCACCAGCGTTTCTCCTCCTTCCCACTGTTCTTAGCTGGTGCCTTGTATTTTGTCGATGGACGATCACAGGTTCCCTTTGTCGTCGCCACTGTGGGTCACCGAGTACAGGTTCCCCACTACCGCTTCATCCCACCCGCTTTTGGTGGTGTAGAACCGTGGTGAGGGCGTTGCTTGAGTCCGCCTTCTTTCACGAGGACATTTGAGGGCGTATACGACGGTCTGAGTGTTAGGGTCCTTGTATACTTCTCGTTCTTCAACCATGCCGCGCGCCTTGTAGGTATCTTTCACTTCAGGGCGGGTCCATTTTTGCCAATCGTGGTTGCTGTCTCTGCTGGGTTTCTGGGTTTCTTCGGCACTGGTTTCGGTGTTGGTGTCCGCAGGGATGAGGTGGATGTTTTAGTTTCTGGTGTTGGGAGTCGCAGATTCGTGGTTCTGGCTGTTGAGCACCACAACAAGCACGAGAATAATTACAGCTGCGAGGATAGCCCTGAGTGCTAAAAGCTCCCAAGATTGTCACGGACGATCTTCGCCCACGCTTTTATTCCACTCTCAACTGGTTCACCGTCAGGGTTGCGTTCCTTCTTCTTTCTGCGCGTGAAAAAGGTTTTTCTTCATCCTCATCAGGCACAACATTTTCGTGAGGCTCCCCCACTCACTACCCCAAGACGTGTACCCTTCACCACCGCGCTTATAGTCAGGCATGACCTCACCCATCGGCAAAGTCACCCCGTCACGTGATCTCTTCTGCCCAACAGACTTCGGCAAAGGCGCGCGGGCACCTGTTCTCACCGCCTGAGCCGCTGTCACTGCTTCCTGAGCCTCAAACCAAAACCAGCCATATCCTACCTACTTTCCCTGCGGCTCATACCCGAAAACGTTTACGCCTTCTTCACCACGGTTCTCGCTTGCCTCCCAGATTCTTCTGGGCTTCCGCAACCACATCAACCTGAGGAGCCTCAACCCACAGAGTTCTTGTGCACTGCGGGAATCTTTCTTCAAACCCGTACACGCCGTTCGTCTCCACGTATTCCACTGAACCCATCCACGGTTCACCAGCATTGGTGGTCCTTCCACGAGAACTGAACGGATGGGTGGTTTCGTGGACTGGCACACTGCTTTGATAGTTTTGTCCGTGGAGTCCGCTAGCAGTGTCCTTGCTTGCCGCACATGATCTTTCTGGCAGGTCGGTGAGGGCAACAAAGTTTTTGCGTATGCTCCCCTGCGTGTTTATGAGCGATATGGGGAGGGGGTTTTTCTTGAGAATATCCACCGTATGCGGACACTGTTCTTCCTCCCGAGCTTCCGCAGCAGACTCAGCGGAAGCGACATCACCAGCTAGGGTTTTTCAGGTGCGCTTTCAGCATGTTCTTCTTGATAGTCAGCTGCCGCACCTGCACCTCTGGGTTTCTACCTTCTTGACGCTTATATCCTGATAGCGTCCTCTAGATACCCACGCCTTCCCCTCAGGCTATCCACGTCCTGGGTGTCGTATTCTTCGGGGAGGACAGATTTTCTGTTTGCAAGTGACCGCGATAACCACGCTGCTCATTGAGATGCTTCGAACAACCCAACGTTTTTGGGTGTAGCAAAATTTCTGGCACCACCGAAAGGGTGTAAGACACACCAGCCCGCGTGGTGGCTTCCGTGAGCAGCTGGTTCACTGCCGCGCAGTTGTGTGCCGCGAACTCGCCCGATTGACAGATCCCATAGCTGGGTGGCGGCGGCTCTGAGTGCTTCTGCCCATGTTTTTCTTTGAGGCGACTTTGCCTTTACCTGTTTTGATGCATAGGTCTGTGTTCAGTTGTGTGCCTTGGGTTTTTAGCCCTGTTTTGAGTTTCTGACGCGCCACCTCGATTTCTTTACCGTCTTTACTTGCCCAGAATGATACTCGAGCGCCCCAACCGTTCTGAGGAACGGTGAACCCCCAGGTAGGTGCCCTTGTAGCTGCTTCCACAACGGCTGTGGCTTCGTCAGATACCTTGCAGCATGGTTATATCCGCTGCCAGGGTTGGTGCGGCGAGTGAGCGAATATGCTTTGTCGCATTATCGAGATATGTTTTCCGTATTTTCTCGATAATGTGCGGCGGGTACCTGTGTAATCTTCCCGCTTCGTATTCTTGCTCGATGCTGTTGCGCTTTCAGTTGTGTTGTTTTTCTGGCAAGAGTGTACATTCGGCTTTCTTCCGAGGGGCTTTGTGCTGTGTTCTTGTTTTATCTTATATTATTTTTGGGTGTGGTTTCACATTTCACCGAGGGCGCGTACTAGTTTTGCGTATAGCCTGATTGATCATTTCTTTTTGCCTCTACTTTGTGTTGTTCGGTTTTGACATTGGGACCACCGTGTTTTCCTGATGTCTGCTTCTTCGCTGGCGGGGTCTTCTTCCTGTGCGGTGTCCCCAGGGTTTCTTGGGTCTGGCTCGTCGTGCTGAATCCACGGCTGTTTTGAATCGGCTTCTGGGGTCGTATTCCTCGCGTTCTTCGTAGGGTTTCGCCTGGTCTTCCCTCTGCATTTCCCCCTGTGCCTTAGGGGGAAGTTTGTGTTCATCGTCGCCCCAGGCTTGTGGTCGCCCTCGGGAGGGTCGCCCCCTGTTGCTGGGGATTCTTCTGTCGTCGGGACCTGGGTCGCATTCTCGCCTGTGACGGTCGAACGGTGATGGGCTACTGTTACCCATTTTTCGTTTTCTTCTTCGTCGCACATTATTTTTTATCTTCACCTCCTGGGCGTTTTTGTTTTCCCATGGTTGTTTTATGGAATACTTTTTATCTCAAAAGTAATGATACCGGTGTTTTTGTTCCTGAAATGATAAATGCGACGCACCTATTTTTCATTAGATACGCCGCATAACAATGAATAAGAGCATTTAAGGAATGCTAGTGGTTTAGCAACCCCTGCCAACATCCACGACCTTACGAGCACTCACCTGAACAAAAGCATTATTCCTCGAAGAAAAGGAGGCACAAAAACATTCCGCACCGTCACCACCATCAGGAACCAACAAGTCCCCTGCCCTGATCCTCCACAGAATACAACGACGCACCATGCGAACACGTAAACCCACAATGCTCAACCTGGACACAAGATACAGCAAATCAGCTGGACCATTCAGCCCACCATCAACCTCAGCGACACGTAGTAAATCCTTGAAACCCTCAAGGACACACTGCTACACTACAGAGTTCTGTTAGCCCGCGCCCAAAATTTATCCAACGTCAGCTCCGCCTGGACAACCGAAGATCATAGCACTCTTTCAAACTACTCCAATGGTCCTACCGTCAGGAACCACGCCGTTACCCATCAGCTCCCCACCCTGAGAAACGAACCAACTGTCATTACTGAACTGGTCCGTGTTATCCCGGATCTTAGTCGCCAGAACACGGAAATAGGAGGGCTCACGGTACATCCTACGCCCACCACACAGGAAATCCAGGATATTCCATCTACAGGTCAGAACACAGAGTTCAGCTTATCACTCTGGTTCAAGAAAGTGACCTTATAGATACCGCCCCTGAGCATCGTAGCGAAATTCTTTCGAGCAGCAACCGCTGTCTCTGCCTCAGGAATCTCGATCTTCTCAAAAACATTGAAAACATCATGAGTTAGTACACGGGCGTAGTCTATTGCCTCCGGTGGCAGCATGGATCGGAAAGCCACCTTCTCTTCCTGAGATAGGTGATTGATGAGCCCGCAGCTGCGCGGGCGTGAAGCCCATCCACTGCACGGCAATTCTCGTGGTGGGCGTTCCTGAAAAAATCAAGGTAGCTACGCCACATGGCAGGTTTATTGCGTTGCCTCAGGTTATTCGCACGGTCGAACAAGCGGATATTCTCTCAGCACCAGCTCATTCAGTCATTGCTCGCAGGTGACACCCAGCACCCAACATTATCCTCTCCTGGGTGCTCCTGCTCAACACTCTGTGAGTACACGTGTCCCCGTAATAGAGAAAGCATCCACCCTCGTCATACCCAGCGTGTACCGTGGGGCACCAAGCACAGGCATGTACGCCCTAGCCTGCAGGGCTTGAGCGATAGGCTTCCTACTCGCTGACCGGTACCTTTCGTGGAGCGCATAGTCGAATGATAATACCCACTGCTTCGGGGTGGACATCATGGGTGTGTCCCTGGGTGACGAGCAGAGGTGTTTTCTGCTGTGTCCTTCAACAGTTTGAAGAGCTGCTGCACCACCATGTGCGGGACAATCTCGGGCGGCTCCACGAGACTGGTTTTTTTGAGGTCTGAGGATGCGGACTTTATCGTGTACCTGTCATCTTTCCCGTTGGGTGTGATGGTGTAGGTCGCGTTAACCCTGCTGGTTTTTGATGATGGTGTCTTTTAAGGTTCGCGGTTATTATCCTCCCGAAAAAGTTTTTACGGCTTCATCGTTCGTGGGTGTGTGGCTGTTGTTCTTTCGCTGCTTTGGTCCCCTGGAGAAGTTCTGCAGCGATGATACGGGTCGGGTCTGTCTTGTACAGCTTGTGCCTACCGGGTATATGGCGTCTTTCCTGTTGTTAGGGTGTGTACCAGTACCCCGCGCCGTGGAACATCCAGCATTGCTCGGCGAACACTCAGGAACGGGAGCGCGTCTTCTAGGTTCCCTGCCTGTATACGGTCCTTGACCCAGTTGTTCACCGGGCTTCCGTGAATAACCGTTCGGGGCTTTCCTTGCTGTCGGGATGATCTTTACGTCTCTCCGAGTTTTCGCTGCCGTAGATGTCACAGAGGTGATTGAGGTATTCATTATTTTCCGGTCGCAGATATGTTTTGTGACACGGCTGACGAGCGTGTTCCTAGGTATATCCATCCCCACATGAGGGAAATGTACCAGCAGGTGAGGTCACAGAAGATGCTGTAGCTGGTGAACCCATCAACATTGAAATCGTCGGGCTGAGTGAGGATGTCGAAGATCGTGGCAGTTTAACGTCCGTCTCATTGAGTCAGCTTTTGACGAGCTCACCAACGAATTTTGTACCTGTCGGTAAACTTGTGCCCCAGTGAAACAACGGTTTTCGTTTCTCATGCGGGTAACCCCTAATCCTTTTCTCTCAACAAAACAACTACTATTAGTTAGAGATTTTCCTCAACATTCCCTCTACTCTAGCTGCGGTACTCTTCGACGATGAGAGAACCCGCTCGTCTGCACTAGTCCTTCGGCATCGTAAAATGCTTCTTGACGGCTGGACCCACGATCTCGGGTTGCAGTTGGTTTGTCGGTTGTGAGATGGAGTTCCCCAAAGTGAGCTTGATTTTGTTCCCCTCTTTCGGGGTTATTTTACGGATTTCCTGCCTGATCGGGAGCACCATCTGGGATCGGCTATTAGGGATGGGGCACACGAAAATATCGTGTGATTCGGTGCCGCTGATTTCGTTAGAACACCTGTTTTATCCCCCAGTCTGCGTCACCATTCAGTGACCTGAATAGAACACACGGTCAGCGGGTCTTCGGATACGACGATGAACGGACAATAATGCTCCCGTCCTCCCGCGTCTCAGCTTCTACACCATACCGCGGCATTCTTTGCGCTCCCATCGGGCTCGCTTAGAAAAGTGCTCTGGTGGTTGATGGTGCTAGAAGGATCCACTTGCCCCGCTACTGCCTTTAGCCCCTCAATAACACTAGGGAAAAGGTAGTTGAAAGAGTCCCCCAGTGTACGCATATCGTATCTCGTGGATACTGGGTGCGGCGCGAAGTCCAAGGATCTGCTTCTGGGACACAACACCATCGAGAAGTTTACCTGTTTCGAAAGGCTTGCTGGATAACCTGAAATCCGTGATGAGGGAGCTGAACAGGTCAACAGATATTTTATGCCCCGGAACCGGTTGTATCTCTTTGAGGCGCATCAGTGAACCGTACCAGTCGTGCTTCTCATATTGGCGGAAAGTCCCTCGGTATTCCCGTGCGAGGTCTTCAACGGGGTAGAACTCCACTGGTTTACCTTTCGTGGACTGGTACCCCGTGATAGGCAGCAACAGAAATGTTACCTGTGTATCCTCATCGTCCAGCACCTTGTGCACCACGCCACCAGGGAGTAGGTACCCGCACAACCCACTGTACAGCATGGACAGTGACAGCCGCCCCTCCGCTGTGGAGCCCCAAAGCACTGGCGGGGTGTGGGTGAATGTGGTGTCTGTAGCGTCTGGGGCGTTGTGGTACCAGTACTGCACGCTGCGGGGAGGTCGACACCCAGCAGATCGTACCGTGGGCGGTGCGCAGCCCCACGTTCAACGGTTTTCACGGTCATGTACTCGGTGGTGTCGCGGTACAGCTGGCACGGACTGCCTGTGTTGCCTCCTGCAGAACAACCCGTATCATGCCGTCCTGTATTTAGCCCCCAGTTTACGGACTCGCTGATACTGTCGTCACTCATCCGTTTCTTGAAGAAAACCACTCAACCGGTCGAGATCGGTGCATTCCTGCAGAGACAGGTGATGTACAGGAGAACAATGATCATCGGAACCCCCAAAAGCACCTCCAGACTCAACAGGAACAACCCCTTACCCTCATAGACAGAAACTATTTCACGGTAATCACTACCAACGACGAGCAGGACACATCAGCTCAAAAGCAAAGCCCAGCCGACACCTCAAACCCGTCATCACATGATCTTACATACCCTGCCATCCACCAGCAGACGACGAACATTTGTAGTCCACCGTGAAAACGTGGCGTCAAGAAGGTACCCCGAAATCCACCATCGGTACAGTGAGGCATTTTCAGCGAATGGTAGTACCATTTGCAGTCTCTTAGCCAGTTGTAGGTGAATCGTGTATTTTCGCATAAATACAATAATAGCTTATGTACTGCGGGCTGTTTTATTTGCTTTGTCATATTTTGAGGACAAACATGCGTTTATGATTTCTGGTGTCCGTTGATATGCTCATGGTTTTGGAATGCAGATGCTATTCAGGGCTTATTTTTCTCGGTGAGAATAGTGTTGTATTCTGTTAACGTTTATTTCTCTCACACCGTACTGATCGGACACTGCACCGTTCAGCACCAGCCAGTGGGCGGATTCTCTCAAATAAGATAGTCACGGGCGTGCACGTACCCGTGGGAGAACAGGAGTTGAAGAGCGCTTCGATGCTACCTTGTTGTCCACTTGTGGGTGCTGGCCGCGCACCATGATTTTAACCCCAGATACGGGTCGTTTGGTAGAGTCCTCACGGGGATAATGATGCAGCCCCAGCGTCCTTGTGTGGCCTTCCCCACCCAAAACACTTCTGACATGCGGTGCTTCACCAGCCCTTCCTACCTTGTTTCTTACCTGTTTCCTGCTCACGATCTGCTGTCTTCCCCGTGGTTTTGGCGGCAGCTTCACTTTCCTTGTTTCTGTTTGGAGAGTATCGACGCGAGTACGTCATGCGGCGCTACCTTCTTCCAGTCCTCAACATGGTCTATTTCTATGCGTTATCGTCCGCGTTTGGGTCGTCTAACGTGGTAAGGGTTGGTTCTAGGTGTTTAATGAAGAAACCGCACACCATCACTCCCCTATGTAGTCTCTCACGAAAACGTCGGGTTGATGTCTCGTCTCTTTGTGGAGGAAGTCGATATAATCTCGCATTTTCCTTATCGAAGTCTGTTGTGTCTTTGATCATCAGAACGTTTGTTGATTCGTAGCGTGCCCAGAGCTTGTATTTAGTGACTGAAGATACAGTGGACCCATGCTGAAAGAATTTATTTTCCGCCCTCGTAGCCCTGCAGGCAGGCATTTTGCGTTTACTGAGGACGAGCGCGGCGCGGGTACTGTCGCAGGTTTTCTTTCGGGATAGCGTAGACGTGTATAGTCTACCGTTGTGTAATGACCCTGGGGCGAAGCTCGCCTCCGTCTTTCCTAAATCCTCGTTTTGAATGTCGCAGGATTTTTCTGCCCTAACCACATACCTTGCGGCAGTTCTACGTCTTTCAGCTCAATATCTTCAACGCTTACCTTCTGGTTTCGCCGCTATAGCTTCCGACGCGACAGTGCTGTTCGTGTTTTTCTTGTAAATGGGTTTACTGCGCTGTTCAGGGCGAACTGTTGCACGTCAACGTCGCGGTGTTCACCCCCAAAACCGTGCCCCTGTTCAGCACACTGTAACGCTCGTTCCTCACCCCGTGAACAGAATATTTCTGTCCAACCTTTGGGCAAGCTCATATTCCAGCTCGTCCTCCCACTCAGGGATGTTACCGATGTCGTAGACCGAGGACCAGAGAGTCCCCAATGCCTGCTGCTTGTTTCTGCTAGGTCCTGAAAAGCTTCGCGCCTTCAGCTTGAACCAGGGTCTTCTACGGTTTTCACGGTAGCCATTTTTGTTTATCATCCAAGGTATGGTGGCGGGTGTTCTTTCGTTTTACGTTTTAACACCACCCGTTACGGGAGGTAAACGTTCCCATTCTCCAACACTAGAACAGCACCGCCTGATAGGTTAGCGCAGTGGCAGCCCGAGCCGTTCCGCGCATCTGAGTGTCGGCACGGTGAGAGGGCTACGTGCCTGATGCGTCGCCTCACATGGTAGTCGACAGCCCCCAACAGAGAGCAGGAACTCAAGGTGGCGCAGTGAAATTTATTTTTCAGGTCGGGCTCCCTCAAGAGGGTACCCGTGCGCCGTGGCGTATTTTCAACCACTCAGCGGCATAATCAATATCGCGGCGGCGGGATCGGACTTCGCTTCACATACCTCGATATCACCAGGCTGGCGTGCCGTCCCTCTGTTCGTGACTTTCTAGCGCCCACCGCGAGGAACCTCCACATAACCCCACCGGCCGAAAAGCCCAACGGAACAACTGCATGATCTTAGATCCCGAGGTAGGCGCTACACGCATGGGGAACACTGGCGCGAACGGTGGGATGATCACGAAACGAAATACTCTGCGGCGCTCGCGGAAGAGAAGATCTCAAAGCCATTCAAATGCAATAAAAATTCGCGTCAATCATAGTGAAGCCCTCAGCAGGGTTTCACGCGTCCCTGCTCACCGGTCACAAATCGCACAGTCTTTACGGAGCATCGGCAATGCTGGGAGGGGCACCCTTGCAGAGTGCGCTCACCTCTGGGTGTGTGAAAGACTTACTGTGGGTAACCCCAGCACTGTTGCACGACGCGCTCTGCACAGTCTGTCTCGCGGCGCGGTATGTGCTGTTGTCTCTCGAACTCACCATAGCAGGTGCATGTGATGTGGGGGACATGTTGAACCCTCGATATTTCTTCTTTCTTATCATCAACAACACGTGGCTCTCAACCTGAGAGTGCTATCATCGCAGGATAATAAGTACACCATCCAGAGCAAACCGAACCCCGTCAGGCCTCAGGGCTGCACGTGTCACGCATAATATCCACATCATGGATAACTGTCAAATTAACCGTCAGCGCTATGACCACAGATCGCTGCGCCCAACCATGTACCAGGCAATGACCCGTTAAGCGAAAATATGCGTGAGGATTCAAGGAAAACTTTGCTTGCGTCCACCCTGTACAGGGTTCCTCTTCACCTTTCTTGGCGGTGAGCAGGGTTTTCTGTCCACGGTAGGTTGTGTACGTGATTTCCGCATCCGTTGCTTTTCACGCCACCACCGTGATGTATGCCTTGTTTGGTGGTGGTGATTTTGATGTCGTCTTGGGGAGGAGGTTCACGGGATCGTGTGACATTAATTTTGTGGTCTGGGGCTGGAGTTTTTCACCTTTTTCTGACCGGTTTGTCTGGGTCTGTGATGAGGCAGATAATGTCCCACCCGTTGCGGTTTTTCTTTTGGGTGGCTAGCCCGACGATGAGCTTTCTGTGTCTGTGTGGGCGGGTCGAGGCCATGAGTATTGGTTGAGTGTTTTGCCCATGTTTTCTTTTATTTGTTTCTGTGGTTCGGTTTACGTCATGCTTTTCCTTGTTATGTAAACAAAATAAAGCTACCACAGTGGCTGTGGTAGACCAAATTTTTGTGTTCCAGCCCAGGGCTTCTACGCTATGGTACATCTCCTGCTCCTGCGCGGGAGTGTCCCACTGAACAGGTCCGGCAGGTTTGAGGCTGAGTACCGAACAGTTGCAAAGGCTGTTGAAGTCACGGTGGTGGTTCCTCGCTCATTTTCCGTCCTTATTGATGCCTTGTTTTTCCAGGGGACGTTCCTCAAGTTAATAAACCGGAGTGCAGCGGTTGATTTTATCATGGCACATCAGATGCGTCACTTACTACTTGGCATGGGTATGCAGCGCTTCATCAGGCTTTATCCAGGTCACTAGGTTCACCTCAACATAATCAACACCATCATGGAACCCGCATGATCCTCAGCCCATCGGGTAGCCATTTTGACTGGACAGTTAGGTGCTGATTTTCAGGATGGTGCGCTACGGGGAGTCTACTAGGTGTTCAAATGCCTCATAGCTGGTTTTGCGTCGTTCATTTCGTTCTTTCAGTTTATTGGGTTTCTACGTTTTTCAGGTTGTTTAGAACGGTGGCTCTTCCTCAGGCGGCTCAGGCACGGAGTAACCACTGCAGGTTCCTGCGAGAGCCCCTGTGCCGCCCGTCTGGTGGGAAAGCCATCACTCGGGTTGTAACCACCGACGCACCCACATACGGGTCCTGAGGAGGCTGCGCAGCCCCCGCAACAGGGTATCACTCTCACCCCACCCAGCGCAGGTGAGCCACCTGCGGAGGCTGCCCTGATAAGCGGGAGCATCCGCACCACCAGAATAACCCTGAGACGCAGAACGACGCTCAAATCTAGCGGTACCCGGCGAAGGTCATGCCCAATATAGTCAACAACAACCTGTCGCGCCCGCACACGTTTTCGTAGGGATTTCGTGATCTACCTCACTATCGTAAGAGTTATCTCATACTGCCCAAGGACAATAACGAGGTCACCCTTCTTGATGTTATCGCTGCACAGCCTCAGCCGCGAATCTCAAGCTTGACACAACGCTCAAACAGTGCCCCCATTAGGAACCCACCGCCCGGAGCTGTCTTTTCCTCATATTCACAGCGACATCAAAAACAGCGAACGTATCCCCGTTAGCAGTATACTTCACCTCAGGGTCATTAGTAACGTTCCCCACCAGAATGGCAGGCATCGGATAAAAACTCATACTCTCACTCTCCTTTTCTCCAAAAATTATAAACCAGTTGAACTGTGCCCAGAGTCACCGCGTTCACTGGAACCAAGTGAATCAGAAACCAAACCCAGGATAAAACCACAGGCACCAAGAGCAGCTGAGCGCACGATCACCCGCCCGGTAATGCATCTCATCATCCTAAATTGTGGAGGTTCACAAAAACCTCACCGGTGTACCCAGGGTCAACTACACCAGGCCCATTCAGCACATGAACACCGTGTTTTAGCAGCTAATCCAGAGCGGAACACACTGGAGAAACCATACCCTCAGGTGTCTCAATAGCGACACCAGCCCCACTAAAGCTCTACCACCAGCAGGGACACAACATCTTCTTTCGATACTAAGTCAGCACCAGCATCTTCAGCATGTGCCCTGAGGGATGCATCCAGAGCTTAGTTCTTTAATTCTTAGCTTCATATTTTCCTGTCTTCCTTTCACTCAGGGATACCCATCATACTACGCCAATCACTGCGGTGAATTGCCCTTCTCCCTGCCTTCCTAGCTACTTCATGAGTTTTTCCTCCTTCAAAACTCTGAAAATCCCTCTTTGCACATCTTCACTTCCTCAGGTAGAGACTCTAGTGAGCTAAATACGAGTTCACAAGTGTTGACAGCATCTCGTTCTCCATAGTTTCTTGTCCATTGAGTATCCTTTCGAATCCTCTCTTCAATTTTGCCTATATGATCTAGGGCTATGTTGATTTTTGAGATTCTTCCCAAGCTGTTTTGATGTGTCTCCCAGTGTTGGTATGACTAGAAGTTCTTTGCTGAGAATCGTGCTGACTATGAGCTGGATGTAGTAGTTGTTATTTTTAGGGTCGTCTGGGATGTTGTGTAGGTAGTTTGACCATTGTTCCCAGCTTCTTCTTGGGTTAGTGGCGTGTATTTGTTTTGTCGCTTTGTCTGTTTTTCCTAGTGTTCAGAGTTTTGCATGTTTTCGGGTTTCATTTTTCTCCTCCTTGTTTTTGATGTTTCTTCTCTTTAATTTTTGAAATTTTCTCTTAAATTTTTCAGAAATTTCTATATATATTATATATTACTAGAATAAATATTCTAAAATTTTATATCTAAATATATAAATTAAATTAAAATTTAAAAATTTTTATATCTAAAATTTAAAAATCTAAAATTCTATATTAAATATAAATATATACTAAATTATATATTAGGTAATCCCTAGTATTTGAGATATGAGAAGAAATTTAAAATTACTTTTTACAAATCTGAAATTTTCCGAAATTCAGAGCCACCTAGAGTACTTCTAAAGATTTCTTCTAAAGGTTACTTCTAAAAGATTAACGACGTCCATGATGGGACGTACCCTGTCCCATGATGGGACGTACCCCCGTCCGCATGATGGGACATGCATCGTCCATGATGGGACGTACCCCGTCTGTAGGCTACTCCCCAAATCTTCCTCATCCCTTCCTCCTCTGCTCACCCACATGCCTCAACCAACTCCCTCAAGCGAGGAATATTTAACCTATAAAGACTGATGTATTCCGCCCAGACCTATCATGCCTAGGAGACACTTCAGCTAGCCCATGATCCGAAAGTATCTTAATATTCCTCTTGAGTAGTGGTCCGAGTCCATGTGACAGTACCCCCATTTTACGGAGGATCCGATAGATGACAAGCTACCCTCGCTTATCCGCATGGGATGCCAAACAAAAGCAATACGCTTTTCGCACCGTTGGGCACAGGACACTAAGCTCCTTGTCGAGTGTGCTCACCTCCACCGCAATATTGAGTAACTGCAGCTATGCTAGGGCCTTCTTTGTGCTACACGCTTGATTTTCCCACAAGGGAACCGAAGCGGTTAGCCCTGTGTTCGTCGCGTGTGCGGCGTTCAGTGATTTCTCCCGCTGCGATGAGTTTCTGGCTGATGCGGTTGACAACTTTGTATGCTGCAGGGCTTGCTTCTACGAGTTTTTCCTGATTTTTCCTTCATTGGTGGGTGGGTTTGGCGATGAGGTAGATGAGCATCCCTGATTGATTCGAGGTCGAGGGCTGTGCTGTTAATGATTTTCATTAGGGATGGTGAGGGCTGGGTTTTCCGTGCATTTGGTGTAGTCGAGTGTAGAGCGTGTTCTTTTTGACGAGTTTAATGCTGTGGTGGTGAGAGTTCGCGGAATGGGGAAGTCGCTTTGCGGGTGGCAGGGAGGGAGGTGTTTTGCATATGCGGCGCGTTGTTCCCCAGCTGAGGCGTGTTGCCGTTGATGATTGAGAGGATACGGGTGCTGCCTCAGAGGGGCTGTAGCCCGTGCGTTTTCTGGGTCTTCTTGTTGCCGAGGCGGATACCGGCTTCTGCAGCCCGTGAGGGCTATGAGGGGCTTTTAAGTGGTCTCCTTCAGAGCTGGCGGTGCCATTGCACGCCATTTGCTGATGGTTCCAGTGCGAGTCCCAGCTGGCTTTTTCTGAGTTCTGCTTGAGTGCCATGCATGTCGGTGAGCAATGATCAACATTGCGATAGGATGAGGATGACTTTTATGCGGTTCGGTCGCTGTTCATGGTCTTATGTCACTTTCGCTGTCATCTCCCTGTCTAATATAGTGAGACCGCGTTTCCAACTAATTATCAAAACCAGCAAGTCAAGTGAGATGTAGATCACACCCCAGCAACCCGAAAGTCACTGGGACACACACAACACCAAACTATCTAACACCACGCCCCATCAAATACTCCAATAGGCGACCCTTAATCGACCGCCTGATCAACATCCAACAACGACTCCGAAAAGCCACCAAACCCCTATGACAGTCCTCACAAAACAATCATGACTCCCACACGAAAAACCATACACTTCTTCTCATTCTTATTACCCACGCAGACCCGAAATCAGTCACCACAGGAAAAGCATGAGTAATCTTACTAGCCCTCCACTTATCATCCGAGGCTTTGCTCCTATACTTCTCGCGCAGTATAGTCACAGACTGGACAGTACCCTTGAGATTTTTACCTTCAAAGTCGTCGCAGGAATCAAATGAAAAACTCGCATTTATAATCCCCACCAGTCTTTCTCAGGTAAAGTCACTTACCACATGAGACACATAATACTGTCCCCACCCAAAAAGGTCTCCCAGCCAACGCCTTACAGGCGGATTACCATATTGCTGCAAACCATAAAGATTCAACTCCCAAATCGTGACGAGATTCTTCCTTTACCACCAATTTAACACCTCGTTTGAAAACCGGAAGAACAAATTATTTTTATGAATAAATATTGACCGACAAAGAGAAATAGGGGTGACACGCAAAGCGTCACCCTGCAATCAGCAGCCCGCGAGGCCCCTGCTCAGGAACAGCCGTGGTGCCGTCACTATCGCACAACGGTTGGCAGTCTCAGAATCCCCGCTAGCATCGGCAACCAGTGTCGCCATATGCTGAACCATCGTCGCCAGCAGCGGCAGACGCACCTGAGAACCAGTGCCAGCATGTGCACCCGTCGTGAGACAGGAACGCGCCGAGCCTTCAACGCTTCACGGGTGAGACTCCCGCATCTCCTTCTCCTGCTACCTCGCAGCCAGAAGCCACAGGATCGGGAGACCAACAACGGAAACAATAGCCAAAGCCCACAGCACACTACTGTATCCAGTTCGAGTTCGATAACCTCCACAAAGATCGCTGTCACATGGAACTCGCCCACATACTCGGAAGAACTTGATTTACCGCCATGTCTAACCTCAACATCACAAATCACGGGCGTTTGAAGAAGCAGGGATAATGACGACCCTCGTCCGTGCCTCAGTGCTCAGACTCAGCCTCTTGCCCGTTGAGTTTGATGTTGTTTATCCGCCAGCAGCTCATGCACCTGGACGGTGACGCTGTAGACCCTCTGGTGCATGATATGAGCCGCGCTCAACAACACCGGAGATCCGGGATATACGGTGCCGTGTTTATCCAATCGAAAAGGTGCTCCTGCTTGAACCGTGTTCTCCTCTTTACCGGTCTCGGTGGTGGAGGTCGAGCGGGTGCTGTACGCCCCGTCGTGGCTGTTGTACAGGTCCTTCGAGATGCAGTGATCGTGGCACGTCCGAAGTTCGACTTGTCCACGCAGACGTCTCTTCACATTGTGTATGCCGGAGTCTACAGGATGTTAGCACCGTCCCTCAACACGTGCGGGCGGATGTCTTCTTCGGGTCGATACGCTCCACTGAGGTTTGCGATAACTGTGTCGTTCTTCGACTGTTTGACGTGCTGCGGTTTGGAAGGAAGTCCCGAATCGACGTGACCCGGAACCTGTTCACAACGTACTGGGACTCTGGTGAGTAGTCTGCCAGCTCCTGACTCTGTCCGCACGATTTTAGCTTCAGCTTCGTGACACAGGTCGATCAGTCACTTGCCAGTCGTCATGCCCTGCGGGGATAGGGTGGACTTACCGACGCAGCGCGCCTTCAAGTTTCAGCAAGTTCGCCCCTGCTGCGGCTTTTCACAACCACAGTGGACTTGCTGGAGGTCAATGTCCCCATCAACAACACTGCAGGGCTGCACCTTCTCCTTGTAGATAGACACCGTTCTGCACGCCCTCAATGCTTCACGTTCGTGTGGTGTCGGCGCTGAACTTGCCAGAGTGTAGGTTGCTACGACGTTGCCGCGACATCGGTCGCCCGGACGGGTTGGAACTCTCGCGGTCACCATCGTGCTTCTCATCCCAGGTCACGGTCGCCAGACCAGGTGTCCGCCTGGCTTGGTGAAATGCTGAGATACGGCCCGTTCCCGTCGAACTTAGCGCCCTGACGGGTCGAAGTGGGCGTCTTTCCACGGTGACGGTCGCGAACGGTTGGGTTTCGGTACCACCCGTGAGGTGTGCCGCCGTTGTCGGACCGGTCCACGTTAACCGACGGGCGCGGTCTTGTCCACTGTATGAACTTTGCCGGAGTTAGCCGTTGCGCTGCGTGCTCCTGCCTCTGTCGGTGAACCCAACAGACCATTCGTCGGTTCCGTCTTCGTTGAAAAGATGCGGTGTTTTCCCACGTGTCGTTACCGGTGTTCACCGCCATGAGCCGTTGAGTTGCGCCGCGCACTAACATTCAGATCTGGCCGAAGTCAATGATACGGATTTTTCGCGGTGCGCCCACGTTCTTGTAGTAGGCGACACCCATCACGCATCACCGGGGTTACCTGCGTCGCTGTATTCGGACGTTGATTTTGGAGGTGCTGTGGTGCACGGAGACGTTCTTCTCCAGTGAACGACCTCGTGCCTGACATTATCAACAACCCCTGACCCAGAGCTTCTGCCCTGCCGTCGTCACCAACATTGAACGTGCCAGTGGCACCTGTGACAAGGTTCTGTCCCGTGAGGTGACCTGCAGCTGCTCAGGGCTCAACTCGCCAAGGGTTTTAGACCGATACCGTAGGTGACCTTTCCTTATGCCAGCAACAGGTGAGCTGATATTGCAGGTTGCGGTGGTCGCACGATCACACAGTGGCGCTCCCTGCGCATCCGACATGGATGTCTCGGTGTGCTGATAGCAACTTTCGCGGTGTTAGCATGCCAATTGGATGTCTCGAGACGCGATACCGTAAGGGTGGACGCGAGAGGATTTACGCACATTATCGATTGGCGACAGCATCAACGTAAACCCTTTGAAATCAGCGAACGTCACATGCTGCCGCGGCGTTCACGGTTTCCTCGACGATTAATTGAACCATCAGCGTTACGGAGCGTGTGGGTGATACGCAACTTCAGAGGAAGCCCCAGGTCGCGGGCGACAATGTTCACGCTATTGAAGACGAAACGAAAAAACACCGTAATCCTTGTAGCGGTAGTAGGCCGAGGGCCTGTTGTATCAGAAGT
>BNJU01000928.1_pt1 | contig 44958 bp, 26 predicted proteins | sample 8539281 | NCBI WGS metagenome assembly BNJU01 (sample SAMD00202456, study PRJDB9452) | human saliva metagenome | isolation source: human saliva | place: Japan
GAAGCGCTTATTGGCTGCAATTTTATCATTTGTGATGGTATTTTTGTCAATGGCAGATGTTTTTCCGGCTTATGCAGGTCCGCCTGCATTAGTGGACGATCCTGATATATTGGCGGAAGTTACATATGACAGAAATGCGGTAAATGCAAGGGGAAACAGCGATTTCTACGTAGGTGAGGAAGTACCGTTTTATGCAAATATAACGATATCGTCAACCACGAGAAGTATTCCCGGTGCATACGGAAAACTTTATTTGCCGAAAAATGTTTTCCCATATGTTAGTGCAAGTAATATCTCTACTTGGATTAACAGACCGGCAAGCAACTATCTGTCTATAGACAGTTCATCAAACAGTGAGTTTCATATAGTGACACTCAAATTCAACAGCCTGGGTGGAGGTACTACACAGACGGTACCTTTTAAGGGAACACTGAGGGATCGTTCATTGGCAAACAATGAGACCTATGTAATCCCATATCAGGTATATGATGCCAATAATACTTTGCTTGAGAGTTCAAACAACACATTTACAGCAAAGACCTACCCTGTAGGTTATACGGATGAGAACAACAACGTCAGAATAGATCGCTATTATGCACAGGGCACAAGCAGTTTACAAAACAATACAACTCTGGCAAATGATTTGGCTACCACTGTTCAGTACAATACAAGAAGAACCAACTGGCCGGCATCAGGTACATATCACGGTACCGAGACAAAGATTGTAGGTGGCGACAGAAGAAAGACAAGAGTCACAGTACAGCTTCCGGCAAACGAAAACTTTGACACTACAGATTCCTTAAATACTTCTTGGACATATAATGCGGCAAACCATACTATAAGTAAGGATATAGAGTACCAGAGTAACTTAAACTATACCTATGACAGTTTCAATATCAGATATAACAATCAGACTGTAGGTACACAGGCATCTCCTGTAACTGTGGAGTTTCCTATCACATGGCAGTATGTAAATGATGACGGTTCACTTGACACTTCATCGCTTGAGAAGTCAAAGAGTTCTGTAAGATACTGGTCCTTCCCGAGGATTCCTGCAGCCGACAGAGGTTTGACAGCAAGTAAGACTGCAAGTCCTTGGAGATTTACATTTACAGACAGAGATAAAACAGAGCATGTTTATAACATGGGATTCAGCTGGTATTGGTATGCCGGTAATCCTGAAGAGTATCCGACCATAGGAACATATCATACGAGAGTAAGCTCCTTGGTAGATACACCGACTACAGATATGGAACTTGTGGGATATCAGATAAGATCTCTTAATCCTACAGGTAAGGTTCAAGACGCATCGGGAAATATACAGAATATACCGGCTCTTGATAATACACAGCTTGCAGCTCTTTCAAACAACAAGCTTGTGGGTGTAAAGGATGACGGCAGCGAGGAAGTAATTGCTACAAATGTTCAAATTACAAGTAATGCGGATGAGGTAAGACTTCCTACTCCTAAATTCTACAAGAAAATAGAGCTTAGGTTTACAAATCCTATAGAAATTCAGGCGCCTACAGGAAGAATAATAGATGCAAGATACAGATTCCGTTTTGAAGAAAATGCATATAATACTGCAAAAGCACAGTTGGCATCAAAGCCGAACAATGCAAGCAGTAATGTTCAGACAAGAAATGTTGTTACGGTAAACGGAGATAACGGTGCCGGAAGAACATGGACAGGCAGCGGTAGTGACTACGTTACCTGGACAAAGGCATTTGCTGCGGAGTATGAGCATGATACACAGAATCAAAACCTCGGAACGAAGTATTTGAACGAAGAGTTCAGTATGACCGACAATATAAGATTCCATTACTTCTTACCGGCGGGCGGCAGAAAAATAAAAAATCCTAAGTTCTTCTTACTTATAGATCCGGGTCTTGAGTTTAAGGGTATTCAGACGAGTATAGGACAGAATCCTGAACTTACACCTGCCGTTATGAGTAACTACAGAGTGGAATATAACTTTAAGAATACCGGAAAGACAGCTTATATCTGGGATCTTCCGGATTTGAATATTCCGGAGGGAAATGACAGCTATAAGTATGTGTATTTTCAGTCCGAAATTTAAGACCACAAGAAATATGGCAGGCGGTCAAAACAGCATAGACACATATTTGTCATGGGACAACAATGAAGAAGCTGCTTCTAATGAAGTACTCGGTAAGTACGACGATGTACTTGACCTTGATAATGACGGAAACACCACAGAGAAGTTCAGTAGCAAAAAGGCTACATATCTTTACTCACCGCCGCTTGAGTTGATCCTTACAAAGAGATCAAAGAGAGCGGATTCGAATGTTGCTCAGTATTCATCGCTTACAACACCTGACAGCGAACAGATAGTAGACTATAAGCTGAACATCTTTAATAACTCTATAAACGGAGTTAGCGGATTTACATTCTTTGATATATTGCCGCATGTGGGTGATAAGTCAATAGCACCTGATCAGCAGGGTAATTATGCGGACAGAGGTTCAACATACAGACTTGAACTTACAGGACCGCTTGATCCTAATCCTAATTATACATATGAGTACAGTACAACACCTGTTACAGAAGGAAACATCGCAGCCAACTATGCAGGCGCAACTTGGAGCTCATCGGTATCGGATTGGTCAGCTGTTACAATGTTCAGAATGAAGATGAACTCAGGATACACGCTGGCAAGCGGAGCGGCGGATGATATTACATTCAGAGCTAAGATGCCGGATACAGTGCCGCTTGATACTACAGATAAGGCGGTAAATACCTTTGCGGGATTTTCCGGCGACAGCTATACAGGTGCATTTGAGGCACTCAGCAATGTCGTAATCCCTAAGAAATACAAGATAAGCGGTAAGATTTACTATGATGTTCCACCGGCAGGCGGCAGCGGAAACGGTAAATTCCTTACTACAGACGACGACGTACCGGCAGCAGGAAGAACTGTATCACTGTTTGATGCAAGCGGAAATCCTGTGCTTGACGCATCAGGCAATCCGGTAGTCACAACCGCAGATTCAAACGGTAATTTCGCTTTTGACAATATATCAAAGGCAGGTACATATAAAGTTGTGGTAACACCGGGATTCGGAGATACTCTAAGTCCTATAAGCGTAACATCCACATCACTTATAATAGGAAACGATTTTACAAATAACACTTCAGGTGCAAGCCCTGTATTTGAATCAAGTGTTACATTGACTCCAAGTGACGATAAGAAGACAACCAATGCGGCACTTGAAGCAAGCAACTCTACATTGAAAGTAAATATGTAGATATGGCAGGCAATCCTATACCTCTTGATGACGGTAGCGGAAATGTGGCCGATACGGACAGCGTTCACGGCTTTAGAGATCCATATACGGTAACACCGCCTACAACACTTACAGGTGTGGCTAATTATGAGTATGCGGAGCCTGATCTTACAAACGGCAGACCGCTTAGCGGAACATTAAATCCGGGACAGAATGTCGTAATATTAAAGTACAAGAGAAAAACTGCAGGAAATATAACTGTAAACCACTTCGAAGTAGGTGGAAGCACACAGCTTTATACACCTTCAGGAGCAACATCGCCAAGTGCGGAAACATATGTAGGAACAGAAAAACTGGGACTATCTGAGAATCTTACAAATAGAGAAGCGGACATCGCCAACTTCGAGTATGTAAGTACGGATGTAACAGGAGCACCTTCAGCGACATCGCCAAGTGCTACAGGTGATACAACAGTTACATATCAGAGCGCTCCACAGACAGTAACCTACAGATACAAGAGAAAAGACGCTGCGGATATAACAGTGCACCACTATGAAGTGGGAGGAAGCACAGAGTTATATACTCCAACCGGAAGCACAACACCAAGTGCACAAACCATACCGGGTGCCGGAAAACTTGGAACAACTGTAAATCTTACAAATAAAGAAGCGGACATCGCCAACTTCGAGTATGTAAGTACAGATGTGACAGGAGCGGACAGCGCAACAACACCGACTGCTACAGGTGATACAACACTTACACATAAGAATACTCCGCAGACTGTAATCTATAGATATAGAAGAAAGAACGCGGGAGATGTAATAGTACATCACTATGAGCAGGGTACAAACACACCGTTGGTAACAGATATTCCTTTAAACGGTACAAATAAACTTGGATTGCCATATAATACAACAGTCTGAGTATCCCTAACTATACTTTGGTAGCAATGCCGAGTAATCAAAACGGTACATTTGCTGCCGGAACACAGCATGTTTACTACTATTATAAGAGAAACAACGCAGGAAATATTGTCGTAAACCACTATGAAGTGGGAGGAAGTACACAGCTTTACAAGCCGACAGGATCTGCTACGGTTGCTGCAGAAAACTATGACGGAACAGCAAAGCTTGGACTGACAGAGAATATTACAAACAAGGCTGCAGATATTGATAACTATGAGTATGTAAGTGTCGATGTAACCGGAGCTAACGGTGCAACTTCTCCAAGTACAACAGGAGCTACAACCGTCACATATCAGACCGGAACTCAGACAATCACTTACAGATACAGAAGAAAGAATGCAGGAAACATTACAGTAAATCACTACGAAGTAGGAACAACAAGTCAGCTTTATAAGCCGACAGGAAGCGCAACACCTGCTGCCGAAAACTTTAACGGAACAGGAAAGCTTGGACTGACTGAGAGTCTTACAAACAAGGCTGCAGATATTGATAACTATGAGTTTGTGAATGTAAATGTTTCAGGAGCAAGCGGTGCAAGCACACCGAATGCAAACGGTGATACTACAGTGACATACAATGCGGGAAATCAGGTGGTAAATTATTACTACAGAAGAAAGAACGCCGCAAATATCACAGTACATCACTACATTGACGGAACAACAACAGAGCTATATACACCTGCAGGAAGTACAACACCGAGTGCGGTTGTAATAGACGGAAGCGGAAAGCTCGGAACTACGGAAAATCTTACAAACAAGGCTGCAGATATTGATAACTACGAGTATGTAGGAATAGATGTAAGCGGAGCAAATACCGCAACAACACCGACTGCTACAGGTAATACAACACTTACACACAGCACAACGGCGCAGACTGTAATCTATAAGTATAGAAGAAAAGATGCAGGAAACATTACAGTAAATCACTACGAAGTAGGAACAACCACTCAGCTTTATAAGCCGACAGGAAGCACAACACCTGCTGCCGAAAACTTTGACGGAACAGGAAAGCTTGGACTGACTGAGAATCTTACAAACAAGGCTGCAGATATTGATAACTACGAGTTTGTGAATGTAAATGTTTCAGGAGCAAGCGGTGCAAGCACACCGAATGCAAACGGTGATACTACAGTGACATACAAGGCAGGAAATCAGGTGGTAAATTACTACTACAGAAGAAAGAACGCCGCAAATATCACAGTACATCACTACATTGACGGAACAACAACAGAGCTATATACACCTGCAGGAAGTACAACACCGAGTGCGGTTGTAATAGACGGAAGCGGAAAGCTCGGAACTACGGAAAATCTTACAAACAAGGCGGCGGATATTGCCAACTATGAGTATGTAGGAATAGATGTAAGCGGAGCAAATACCGCAACAACACCAAGTGCTACAGGTGATACAACACTTACCCACAGCACAACGGCGCAGACTGTAATCTATAAGTATAGAAGAAAAGATGCAGGAAATGTTATTGTAAAATATATAGAAGACGGTACAAATATTCCGCTTAAGTCACCTGATACAATGAACGGTACAGGAAAACTCGGATTACCGTATACAACAACACCTGAGAACTTTACAAACTATGAGCTTGTAAGTGCTACACCTACAAATCATACAGGTAACTATCCTCCGGCAGGAAGCGATATTACAGTAACCTATGTTTATAGAAGAAAGACTGCAGGAAATATTACAGTAAATCACTACGAAGTAGGAACAACCACACAGCTTTATAAGCCTACCGGAAGCGCAACACCTGCTGCCGAAAACTTTAACGGAACAGGAAAGATGGGATTATCCGAGAGTCTTACAAATAAGGCTGCAGATATTGATAACTACGAGTATGTAAGTGTGGATGTAACCGGAGCAAGCGGAGCTAATACACCTAATGCAAACGGTGATACTACAGTGACATACAATGCAGGAAATCAGGTGGTAAACTATTACTACAGAAGAAAGAATGCTTCAAGTATCACAGTACACCACATAGAGGACGGAACAAATACCGAACTCTATACACCGACAGGTGCCTCAGGTCCAAGCCCTGAAATTATCTCAGGTAACGGAAGACTTGGAACAAATGAGAACCTGACAAACAGAGTCGCTGATATACCTAACTTTGAGTATGTAAGTGTGGATGTAAGCGGAGCAAATACCGCAACAACACCAAGTGCTACAGGTGCTACAACACTTACACATACAACATCACCACAGACTGTAATCTATAAGTATAGAAGAAAGAATGTGGGAGATGTATTGGTTCATCACTATGAAGCAGGCACAACAACACCTTTAGCTAATGATGAGAATCTTAGCGGTGTCGGAAAGTCGGGACTTACATATACTACAAATCCTGTAAGCATACCTAACTATACAGTAGTAAATGCTACACCTACAGGCCATACAGGAACATATCCTGCAACAGGAACAACAGTTGTAACATACGAGTATAGAAGAAATGATGCAGGTAATGTTACAGTACATCACTATATAGACGGAACAACAACTCCGCTTGTACCTGATACAACTCTGAACGGAACCAACAAGCTTGGACTTCCGTATACAACTACAGACCACAATATTCCGAACTACACATTGGTAAGCGTACCGAGCAATGCGAACGGAACATTTACAACCGGAAATCAGACTGTAACATACTATTACAGAAGAAATGATGCCGGAAATGTAGTTGTTCACCATTTGGAGGCCGGAACAACTACATCCGTTGCTCCTAATGAGACACTTAGCGGAGTCGGAAAGTCGGGAATGACATATACAACAAGCCCGGCAAGTATAACAAATTACACTGTAGTAAATGCAACACCTATTGACCATACAGGAACATATCCTAACTCCGGACAAAGAGATGTATATTACTACTACACAAGAGATAATGCGGCAGATGTAACAGTTAAGTATGTGGAACAGGGAACAGGAACACCTCTTTCAGGTGACGATGTACTTGGAGGAACCAACAAGCTCGGACTTCCTTATACTACAACAGAGAAGAACATCACCGATTATGAATTGGTAGCACAGCCAAGTAACAAGAACGGTACATTCTTAAGTACACCGCAGACAGTAATCTACGAGTACAGAAGAAAACCTGCCGGAGATGTTACAAGCGTCTATGTAGATGAAGACGGAAATCAGATAGATATACCTGAGACACAAAGCGGTGTAGGTAAGCTCGGACTTCCGTATACAACTACAAGAAAGACAATACCTAACTACACATTGGTAAGCGTACCGAGCAATGAAAACGGTACCTTCGTACCGGGACCACAGACTGTAACTTATGTTTACAGAAGAAATGATGCCGGAGATGTGACGGTTTACCACAAGTCGGTATATGACAACAGCGACTTAAGTACGCCTACAGTGCTTGACGGAACAAGGAAGCTCGGATTGCCTTATACCACAAACCCTGAGACTTACTCAGACTTTGAGATAGCTACAGTGCCTTCTAACGCTACAGGAACATTTGTCAGCGGAAGCCAAAGCGTAACATATCTCTATAAGAGAAAGCAGTCAGGCGGAGTAACAGTAAATTATCTTGACAATCATGGAAACAGGATTGAGACACCTGATAATATTACGGGAACAGATAATGTAGGATTACCTTATACTACAACACCTAAGAACATACCGAACTACACTCTTATAACAGTACCAAGTAACGCCAACGGAACATTCACTGTAAGCCCAATAACAGTGAACTATATCTATAAGCGTCAGGATGCGGGAAATGTTGTAATAGAGCATGTGGATGAGGACGGAAATGTACCACTTGATACTCCTGAAGTACTTGACGGTAGTGAGAGAATGGGTGAGAGTTATACATCAAGTTCAAATCATTTGACAACTATGATCTTGTAAGTGTACCAAGCAATGCCAACGGAACATTTATAAGCGGAACTCAGACTGTGACATATGTATATCGCAGAAGAGATGCAGGAAATGTAATAGCCCATTATGTAAACACTGCAGGACTTCCTATAGAGAGCGATGAAGTACTTGACGGAACAAGAAAACTCGGACTTCCGTATACAACAGGTGCAAAGACCATACCGGGATACAGCCTATATCTGGTACAGGGAAGTGAGACAGGTGTGTTCACAAGCGGAACAACAGAGGTTACATATATTTACAGAAAGGATCCAAGTGTGGTAATCACACCGGTACCTCCTGTAACACCTACACCTATAGCACCAAGCCCGATAAATCCTATAAATCCGATTGACCCTATAAACCCTGTTACACCTATAAATCCTGTAACACCGAGCCCTATAACACCGATCAATCCGGTTAATCCAAGCCCGATTAACCCGATAACACCGAGTCCTATTACACCGGGTAGAATAGCTACACCAAGTCAGATAATTACTCCGGGAAGAGAACAGGATCTGGTAATAAGACCTAACAGACCTATAGCAACACCTTCAATTGCTACAGGATCTAACGGAAGAAAGGGTGGCGGTTCTTCAGGCGGTAACTCAGACGTAAGACCGACTAAGACTGTTACTGTTCAGGATACAAATTCTAAGAATGCAATACAAAAGCCTGAAATCGTCATTGACGAGCCGAAGATTTCCAACAGAAATCCGCAGCCTGATAAAAATGAGCTTAAGAAAGATATTAAGAGCTCAATATCGGCTACAAGAAGAGCTACGTCGGTTCCGAAGACTTCAGATAGAAAAGACGTGAGAGGATATATGTTCATATTCATAAGCTCACTCGCAGCAGCTGTAATCTTTTGGAAGAAAAAAGAAACTGAATAAAGGATAAGCATTCTTTAGTCCCCCGACATATGTCGGGGGGTTTTATCGGTTTATAACAGTGTTAAAAATTTTTAAATAAAACACTAAACCTAGATTATTCATGGTAACTCCATGAAAGTGGATTAAAGCCACATAATTAACATATAAAAAGGAAAAGTTTGAATGAGTCTAAATATGAAAAGATTGACTGGAATTATAATGTCATTTCTTATGATATTCATTATGATGTTTCAAGGTTTGAACCTTACTGTCTATGCTGACGGTTTAGCTGTAGATGCTAGGATCACAAGCTTTCAAATCTTAAACACAAGTAACCAGCCGGTTACTGAAATAGAAAAGTCAGCCACGCTTAAGCTGGATTTTAATTTTGAAATGCCTGAATCAATGCTCTTGGATAATGGAAATTACTTTGATATTAAAATTCCTGAAGAATTCGATTTAACAACTGCTGTAACTTATCCGACTACATTTGATATTAAAGATGAAAATGGAATGGTCGTAGGTACAGCAACAATTCAGCCGAATGCTGCAACAGCAACAGGTGGTGGTGGCAATGTACATGTTGTATTTAATGAAAACGCAACCGGAAAGTATAAGTTTAAAGGACATATACACTTTGATTTAAAGATTAATAAAAAAAGGGTTGGGGATAACCAGACTATCAATGTAAAAGCGGGAGTCAATAATCGAGAAGATCTGACACCCGGTCCTAAGCCAATCATTGTAAAACCGGATAGAGCTCTTTCAACTGTTGAGGTGATTGGTAAATGGGCAAAAGCTCCAACTGTTCCTAATCAGGCTGCTTGGGGTGTTCGTGTTAACAGAACAAAACAATATTTAAAGAATGTTGTTATTACAGATAAGATCACTTCGAATAATGGTCATTTCATTGATCCGGATTCATTGCCAACAGTCATTACATCCGAAAATTTCAAACTTATGAAATGTGAGTATAATGCATCCGGCAGTCCGACATCCTATACCGGTGAAGTAGTTGATATTTCTGACAAGATTACATTCAACGAGGATAAGACTGAATTCAGACTTGACCTTGGAGACATTGGAACACAGTCCTATTTCTTGTCTTATAAATCCACAGTTGAATATGGTGATATTGTGCAGTCAAATAATGCCACTTTGACATCTTCCACAAACCCTACTCAGTCCAGTAGCGGAACTTGGAAGTATCGTCATTCGGGTGGTGCAGCCGGTGGTGTGTTGGCTAAGAAATTAAAGCTTAGAAAAGTTGACGTTGATAATGGTGCACCATTATCAGGCGCAACCTTCAAGGTCACAAAGTCGGATGGAACTTCATTCAATTTAACAACAAGTGCTGATGGTACTGTTATTTCTGATCAGTTAATGCAAGGCAGATATAAGGTAAAGGAAATCAATGCACCGGAGGGATATGAACTTGATCCAAATGAATATTCTGTATATGTCTATGATGATGTAGGCGGAACACTTACTATCAAGGACAAGATGGATAAGACTTATGTAAAAGTAAGCAAAGAATGGGTTGGACCAAAAGGAAGCTCAGCTACCATTCACTTATGGGCAGATGGAGTAGATACCGGAAAGTCAGTCACACTAAATGAAAGAAATAACTGGCAACATACTTTTGAAGGATTAAAGAAAAAGAATACAGACGGCAGTGAGATTCAATATACCGTTAAAGAAGATGCAATCACGAACTACGATTCTTCAATAACCGGCGATATGGAAAATGGCTTCACTGTAACGAACACCAATACAGAAAAAATATCTGTTCCGATCAAAAAAGTCTGGGTTGGAAAAGAAGCGGACTCTGCAACTATCAAATTGTTAGCAGACGGTGCAGAGAAGGAAAGCGTTACTCTTACAAAAGATGATAACTGGGAACATACTTTCTCTAACTTGCCTAAGTATGCCGATGATGGACATGAGATTGAATACACAGTTGATGAAGTTCATATTGATGACTATTCAACAACCATTTCCGGTACAGCTGCAACGGGATTCAATATCACTAACACGATTTTGGAAAAGAGGTCTATTCATGTAATGAAGAAGTGGATAGGCTCAGAAGGAACCGGGGCTACTATTCACCTGTTTGCAAATGGTCATGAGGTCGATTCTGTCACACTTAACGCAGGAAACCAATGGGAACATACTTTTGAAGGATTAAAGAAAAAGAATACAGACGGCAGTGAGATTCAATATACCGTTAAAGAAGATGCAATCACGAACTACGATTCTTCAATAACCGGCGATATGGAAAATGGCTTCACTGTAACGAACACCAATACAGAAAAAATATCTGTTCCGATCAAAAAAGTCTGGGTTGGAAAAGAAGCGGACTCTGCAACTATCAAATTGTTAGCAGACGGTGCAGAGAAGGAAAGCGTTACTCTTACAAAAGATGATAACTGGGAACATACTTTCTCTAACTTGCCTAAGTATGCCGATGATGGACATGAGATTGAATACACAGTTGATGAAGTTCATATTGATGGCTATTCAACAACCATTTCCGGTACAGCTGCAACGGGATTCAATATCACTAACACGATTTTAATTACACCGGTACCTCCTGTGACACCGACTCCGGTAGCGCCAAGTCCGATTAACCCGATAAGCCCTGTTACACCTGTAACACCGATAAATCCGGTTAATCCGATAACGCCTAGTCCGATAAGCCCGATAACACCGGTAGCGCCAAGTCCGATTAACCCGATAAGCCCTGTTACACCGATAACACCGATAAATCCGGTTAATCCGATAACGCCTAGTCCGATAAGCCCGATAACACCGGTTAGTCCAAGTCCGATTAACCCGATAAGCCCTGTTACACCTGTAACACCGATAAATCCGGTTAATCCGATAACGCCTAGTCCGATAAGCCCGATAACACCGGTTAGTCCAAGTCCGATTAACCCGATAAGCCCTGTTACACCTGTAACACCGATAAATCCGGTTAATCCGATAACGACCTAGTCCGATAAGCCCGATAACACCGGTTAGTCCAGTCCGATTAACCCGATAAGCCCTGTTACACCGATAACACCGATAAATCCGGTTAATCCGATAACGCCTAGTCAGATAACACCGTCAAGAATAGCTACACCAAGTCAGATTATTACTCCGGGTAGAGATCAGGATCCGGTTATAAGACCTAACAGACCTATAGCAACACCTTCAATTGCTACAGGATCAAATACAAGAGGTGGCGGTTCTTCAGGCGGTAACTCAGACGTAAGACCGACTAAGACCGTTACTGTGATAGATACAAATTCTAAGGATGCAATACAGAAGCCTGAAATAGTTGTTGACGAGCCAAAGATTTCCAACAGAAATCTGCAGCCTGATAAAAATGAGCTTAAGAAAGATATTAAGAGCTCAATATCGGCTACAAGAAGAGCTATGTCGGTTCCGAAGACTTCAGACAGAAAGGATGTGAGAGGCTATATGTTCATATTCATAAGCTCACTCGCAGCAGCTGTAATCTTTTGGAAGAAAAAAGAAACTGAATAAAGGATAAGCATTCTTTAGTCCCTCGACATATGTCGGGGGGCTTTTTTATTGCAGTAACAGTGTTAAAAAAATTTTAAACAAAACCTTAAAGATAATAGACTGTAATTAGACTTTAGTATCTTAATCAACATATAAAAAGGAAGAGAATAAATAAAATTTATAAAACATATGTAAGTATTGCACAAGTCAGTTTAAAAACTTTTATCAGATAATACCTGTATTTAAGACAAAATTAAAAATATTCCATTATTAACTAAAATATGTTATAAGTATAAATATAGTGAGAGTGAAGAAGGAGGAGTGTATATGATTAGAAGAATAAGTAAGAGTTAATGGCGGAGTGATCGTATAGATGACTCCTATATGTGTTCAAAAAAATCATTACTATAGTGTATTATCAGTTTTATAGACTTTATTTTTACGGAGTATAACAATTTGTTAACATTAAAAACGCAATACAAAAACGCATTTTATATCAAGATAATTCAATCAAATCTCACTAAAAAAATATAAAACTTGAATATTGAGACACGATAGTAAAATAAACTGAATAAAGGAGGTTTAATGAAGCAATTTAGAAACGCTTTTTAGCGGCTCTTTTGTCATTTGTTATGGTTTTCTTATCCATGAGCGACATCTTCACTGCTCACGCGGCTCTGCCTGCGGTAGTGGATGATCCGGATATAGTATCAAGTATTACATATGACGATGTTGCAACAGCTGCAAGAGGAAACACAGACTTTTATGTAGGTGAAGAAGTACCGTTTTATGCGAAAATAAAAATTTCGTCACCGACAAGAAGTTTGCCGGGTGCATATTCAAAGCTGTATTTGCCTAAGAAAGTATTTGGAAACTATATAAGTACTTCCAATATTTCAACATGGCTGAACAGACCGGCAACAAACTACCTAAGTATTGATAACAGCAGTGATAATGATTACATTATTGTTACAATGAAGTACAATACTTTAGGTGGAGGTGTAACTCAGACAGTACCTTTTAAGGCAACAATAAAGGCAAATTCACTTGCCAATAATGAGACTTATACAATACCGTGGCAGGTATACAGTGCCGACGGAACATTGCTTGAGAGTAATAACAATACATTTGTGGCAAAGACATATCCTATAGGATATACAAATGAGACAAACAATTATTCTACAAGCTACAGCTTTTTACAGGGAGTCAGTACCGACTTACAGAACAATACCACACTGTCAAACAACTACAGCAGTAGAGTCTATATAAGTACTTATAGAACCAATTGGCCTGCTGCCGGTACATTCCATGGTACGGCATCAAGAAGCTATGGATCCGACAGAAGAAAAACAAGACTTACAGTACAGCTTCCTGCTAATGAAAGGTTCGATACAACAGATACTAATAATGCCGGATGGGTATACAACGCAAGTAACCATACTATAAGTAAGGATACACAGTATGGAAATATTACAAGTACATATGACCAGTTCTATATAAAATATAATAATCAACCTGTAGGAACACAGTCGTCATATGCATATGTGTCATTCCCTATTACATGGCAGTTTGTAAATGATGACGGTTCTTTAGATGCGGCATCATTACAAAAGTCTGTTGCAAAAGTAGGATATTATTCATATCCGGGAACACCGCCTTCAGATTACGGATTAAGCTTCAGTAAGAGTACGAATTCACCGTGGACTATACTCTTAGGAGACCAAGATACATCTATTCACAGTTATAGAATGTATGCAGGTTGGAGCTGGTATGCAGGAAATCCGGGACAATATCCGGCACAAGGTACATATCATCACACTATCAGTACTATCGAAGATACACCTGAAGTGGATATGGATTTTATATCTTACACAATTACCTATACCAACGCTACAGGAGCTGTGCAGGGAACGACAGGTCCTACTTCATCGCAGTATATTCCTGTGTTGGATACGACACAGCAGGCTGCACTTTCACATAATAAACTTATAGGTACAAAGGCTGACGGAAGTACTGAAATAATAGCTAATAACGTATCTATTACCTCCGGTTCCACAGAGGTTACATTACCTGCACCTAAGCACTATAAAAAAATAGAGCTTAAGTTCGATACCCCTATAGAGGTACAAGCTCCGGGTAATGCAGTCCAGCTGACATATAAGTTCCGTTTGGAGCAAGGAGCTTATAATAATATCAAGGCACAGTTGGCGCCGATGCCGAATAACTCAAGCAGCTATGTCAGAACGTATAATAAAGCTACATTATATGGTGATAACAATGCGGTCAGCAGGCAAGGCAGAGATTATGCCAATTGGACAAAGGCTTTTGCATATGAGTACCAACATTATACTCAGAACAATGATTTAGGTACGAAATATATCAATGATATAGCAAATGTAACTGATAATATACAGTTCTATTACAACTTAGGTGACGGCGGCAGAGATATAAAAAATCCTAAGTACTATGTTTTAGCCGATCCGGGATTTGAGTTCCAAGGTTTAACAGGAAATAGTTATTATACGCCTCAATTGACATCGTCGGTTTTAAATAATTACAGAGTGGAATACAACTTTAAAAATACAGGAAAGACCGCCTATATATGGGATTTTCCTGACTTGAATATACCGCAAGGTAACAGTACATACTATTATATGTACTTATATCCAAGATTTAAGTTTACCAGAAATGTTACTGCAGGACCGGGTACTATAGATACATATCTTTCATGGGATAATAATGAGGAAGCGCCTGCAAGCAGTCAGATACCGGGACTTTATGCGGATGTACTTGATCTTGATAATGACGGCAATACTACCGAGAAGTTCTCAAGTAAAAAAGAAAAGTATGTATATACTCCTCCGCTTGAGCTTATCTTAACCAAGAGATCAAAGAGAGCCGATGCCGGTAATACACAGTACTCATCTATTACCACTCCGGACAGTGAGCAGATAGTGGATTATCAGTTAAATATATTTAACAACTCTGTAGATCCGGTAAGCGGATATACATTCTTTGATATATTGCCTCATGTAGGTGATAAGGGTATAGCACCTGACCAGCAGGGCAATTATGCGGACAGAGGTTCTACATATAAGGTAACACTTGCAGGACCGATAGACGCAAATGCAAATTATACATATGAATACAGCACTACACCTGTTACTGAGGGTAATATAGCTGCAAACTATGGCGGAGCTACATGGGTATCTTCAGTATCCGACTGGTCGCAGGTAACTATGTTCAGAGCAAAGATGAAGCCGGGGCATGTGCTTGCAAGTCACAGTACGGATATAATCACATTTAAAGCAAAGATGCCTAGTACAGTACCTCTTGATACTACAGACAAGGCGGTAAATACCTTTGCAGGATTCTCAGGCGATAACTATACAGGTGCTTTTGAGGCACTTGCCAATACAGTAACACCTAAGAAGTACAAAATAAGCGGTAAGATTTACTATGATGTACCTCCTACAGGCGGAACTGCAAACGGTACATATCTTACAACAGATGATGATGCACCTGCAGCAGGAAGAAGCGTGGCACTTTATAAGTCAGACGGTACACCTGTACTTGATGCAAGCGGTAACCCTGTTACTACTACAGCTGATGCCAACGGTGATTATTCATTTGACAATATCTCAACTCAGGGTACATACAAAGTAGTGGTTACTCCGGGTACGGGAGATACATTAAGCGGAATACATGTTACTTCAACATCACTTATAATCGGTAACGACTTCAGTAACGGTACGCTTGGAGGCAATGCGGTATTCGAGGCAAATGTCACAGTAACACCGAGTGCAGATAAAAAGACTGCCAATGCGGCACTTGAAGCAAGCAATTCCACACTTAAAGTAAAATATGTAGATATGTCGGGCAATCCGATACCTCTTGATGACGGCAGCGGAAATGTTCCGGATACAGACTCCCACACACGCATTCAGAGCAACATACAGTGTTACACCGGCTACAACTCTTACAGGTGTAACAAACTTTGAATATGCTGAGCCTGATCTTACAAACGGCAGACCGCTTAGCGGTACACTGAATCCGGGTCAGAATGTCGTTATACTTAAGTATAAGAGAAAACAGGCGGGAGATATTACGGTACACCACTATGAAGTGGGGCAGACTACAGAACTTTATAAACCGACAGGAGCCACAACTCCAAGTGCCGAGGTATTTGACGGTACGCAGAAGCTTGGACTGAGCGAAAACCTTACAAACAAAGCTGCAGATATAGACAACTTTGAGTATGTAAGTGTGGACAGAACAGGAGCAGGCAGTGCGACATCACCAAGTGCAACAGGTGCAACTACTGTAACTTACCTTAGTACACCGCAGACTGTAACTTATTATTATAAGAGAAAAAATGCGGCAAACATAACAGTACATCACTATGAGGACGGAACTACCACAGAGCTTTATTCACAGACAGCCGGAGGAACACCGAGTGCAGTGACCATTTCGGGAACAGGAAAACTTGGATTGACTGAAGATCTTACAAATAAAGCTGCCGATATAGACAACTACGATTATGTAGGAATAGATGTAAGCGGAGCCCCTTCAGCTACAAGCCCAAGCAGCACAGGAGAGACAACACTTACACATAGAACTACTGCACAGACAGTTATTTATAAGTACAAGAGAAAGGATGCCGGAAATGTTATAGTACATCACTACGAGCAGGGAACTACAACTCAGTTGGTACCTGATATGACATTATCGGGAACCGGAAAACTCGGTCTGCCTTATACAACAACTGCACAGACTATTCCGAACTTTACTGTGGTGACAGTGCCGAGCAATCAAAACGGTACATATCAGAGCGGTAACCAGACGGTAACCTATTACTATAAGAGAAATAACGCAGGTAATATTACCGTACATCACTACGAAGTAGGACAGTCAACTGAGCTTTATAAGCCTACAGGAGCCGCAGCTCCAAGCGCTGAGGTATTTGACGGAACAGGAAAGCTTGGACTGAGTGAAACATTTGTAAACAGAGAAGCCGACATAGACAACTATGAATATGTCAGTGTCGATACAAGCGGAGCACCGGGACTTACAGCAACCGGAGGCTCAGGCCAGACAAATGTCGTATATCAGACCGGAACACAGACTGTAATCTATAGATACAGAAGAAAGAATGCGGCAAATATAACAGTACATCACTATGAGGACGGAACTACAACCGAACTGTATTCTCCTACAGGAGGTACACCGAGTGCGGTTACAATCTCAGGAACAGGAAAACTCGGATTACCTGAGAACCTTACAAATCAGGCTGCAAATATTGCAAACTTTGAATATGTAAGTGTAGATATAAGTGGAGCACCTTCAGCTACAAGCCCAAGCAGCACAGGAGCAACAACACTTACACATGGAACAGCTGCACAGGCTGTTATCTACAAGTACAGACGAAAGATGCCGGAAATGTTATAGTAAAATATGTAGAGCAGGGAACCAATACACCTCTTCAATCACCTGATACAATGAGCGGAGCGGGAAAACTTGGATTGACATATACAACAACACCGAATACATTTACAAACTATGACTTGGTAAGTGCAACACCTACAGGTCATACAGGTAACTATCCGGCGGCAGGCAGTGATATTACAGTAACTTATGAGTACAAACGTAAGAATGCCGGAAATATCACAGTCAACCACTATATAGACGGAACTACAACACAGCTTTATAAGCATGGCGGCTCCTCAACTCCAAGTGCGGAGGTATTTAACGGTGCCGGAAAGCTTGGACTTAGTGAAGACCTTACAAATAAGGAAGCCGATATTGATAACTATGAGTTTGTTAGAGTAGACGTAACAGGAGTAAGCGGTGCAAATACTCCTAATACAACTACAGGAGCAACCACAGTTACATATGTGGCAGGAAATCAGGTAGTAAACTATTACTACAGAAGAAAAGATGCGGCCGACATTACGGTACATCACTATGAGGACGGAACTACAACAGAGCTTTACTCTCCTACAGGAGGTACACCAAGTGCAGTGGTAGTTTCAGGAAGCGGAAAACTCGGAGTGACTGAAAGCTTTACAAATAAGGAAGCAAATATAGCCAACTTTGAGTATGTAGGAGTAGATACAAGCGGAGCACCAAGTGCGACCACGCCAAGTGCAACAGGTACAACAAACCTTACACATGGTACAAGTCCACAGACTTTAATCTACAAGTACAGAAGAAAAAATGCAGGAAATGTTTTGGTACATCACTATGAGCAGGGAACTACCACATCGGTAGCATCTGACGAGAACCTAAGCGGTGTAGGTAAGATGGGACTTACATATAATACAAGTCCGGCAACTGTAACAAACTATACGGTAGTAAACGCAACACCTGCAGACCACACCGGAACATATCCGAATACCGGAACTACAGTAGTAACATACTACTACACAAGAAATAATGCAGGAGATGTTACAGTACATCACTATGAGCAGGGAACTACCACATCTGTGGCGGCTGACGAGAGCTTAAGCGGTACAGGTAAGCTCGGTCTTCCTTATACAACCAATGAAAAGAACGTTCCGCATTTCACATTGGTAGCTCAGCCGGCTAATAAGAACGGTACATTTACTACAGGATCTCAGACTGTAATCTACGAGTACAGAAGAAATGATGCAGGAAATGTATTGGTACATCACTATGAAGCAGGAACTACTACACAGGTATCACCTGATGAGAACTTAAGCGGAGTAGGCAAGTCAGGACTTACATACACTACAAGTCCTGCGGCCGTATCAAACTATACGGTAGTAAATGCCGCACCTACAGCACATAGCGGAAATTATCCTGCAAGCGGAACTACAGTGGTAACATACTACTACACAAGAAACGATGCGGGAGATGTTACAGTAAAATATCTTGAGCAGGGAACAGGGAACATCACTTCACAGTGACTTCGTTCTAAGCGGAGCCGGAAAACTCGGACTTCCTTATACTACAAATGAAGAGAATATCACAGATTATGAGTTGGTTGCCCAGCCGGCTAATAAGAACGGTACATTTACCGCAGGTTCTCAGACTGTAATATATGAATATAGAAGAAAACCGGCAGGAGATGTAACAACAGTTTATGTAGATGATGAGGGTAATGTTATTTCAACACCTGATGTTCAGTCAGGAGTCGGAAAACTTGGACTTCCTTATACTACAACAGCAAAAACCATACCGAACTTCACATTGGTGAGCACGCCTCTTAACGCAAACGGTGTATTCACATCGGGACCTCAGACTGTAACTTATGTTTACAGAAGAAGTGATGCCGGAAATGTGACAGTTTACCATAAGTCGGTATATGACAACAGCGACCTTACCGCACCGACAGTACTTGACGGAAGTAGAAAGCTCGGATTGCCATATACAACAAGTCCTGAAAGTTATGCAGACTTTGAGGTAAGCAGCGTACCGGCAAACGCAAACGGTACATTTGCAAGCGGTGCTCAGACTGTAACATATCTTTATAAGAGAAAACAGTCAGGTGGAGTAAGAGTAAATTATCTTGACAGTCATGGAAACAGCATTGATACACCTGATAATATTACGGGAAGCGATAATGTAGGATTACCATATACTACAACACCTAAGGTTATTGCAAATTATGACTTGATAAGTGTACCGGCAAACGCAAACGGAACATTTACAGTGGCACCTATTACGGTAGATTATATCTATAAGCGTAAAGATGCAGGAACTGTAACGGTAGAGCATATTGATGAGAACGGAAATGTACCTCTTGATACTCCTGAGGTAATGGACGGTAGTGAGAAGCTTGGTCTTCCATACACTACAAGTGCCAAGAGTTTTGATAATTATGACTTGGTAAGTGTACCGACAAACGCAAACGGAACATTTACAAGTACAGATCAGAGTGTCACATATATATAGAAGAAAAGATGCAGGAAATGTAATTGCCCATTATATAAATACTGCAGGATTCCCTATAGAAAGTGACGAAGTACTTGACGGTGCGAGAAGCTTGGGACTCACATATAACACTACCCAAAAGGATATCACAGGATACAGCCTGTACCTTGTACAGGGAAGAGAAACAGGTATATTCACAAACGGAACCATTGAAGTGACATATATCTACAGAAAGAACCCAAGTGTGGTTATCACACCGGTACCTCCTGTGACACCTACTCCGATAGCACCGAGTCCGATTAACCCGATAAGCCCTGTTACACCTATAACACCTATAAATCCGGTTAATCCGATAACGCCTAACCCTATAAGTCCTATAACACCGATTAGTCCGAGTCCGATTAATCCTATAACACCAAGTCCGATAACTCCGTCAAGAATAGCTACACCGAGTCAGATAATTACTCCGGGTAGAGATCAGGATCTTGTTATCAGACCTAACAGACCTATAGCTACACCGTCTATCGCAACATCTTCCAACGGAAGTCGAGGCGGAAGCAAAAGCGCGGGCAATGCCAATGTAAGACCTTCAAAGGCTGTTACAACAAACAACGGACAATCAAAGAACGCAATTGATAATGTAGTACCTGTAATCGACAAGCCTGTAACCGATACTAAGAAGCCTACACCGCAGAAGGCGACTATAGTTCCGGATACAAGAAGAGCAATGTCGGTTCCGAAGACTGCCGACAGCAAAGATGTAAGAGGCTACTTCTTCATCCTTATAAGCTCACTGGCAGCTGCAATATCACTTGTATTAAAGAAAAAAGAAGACAGATAATTTTCTGGGGGTGTGAAAAAACTCTATAGAGTTTTTTCGCATCTCCCTTTTGCAATTATTGTGTATAAATGACTGAAATCATACGCAAGAAAAGCGCACTTTCCCTACCCCATAGAAATTCTTTTTTTAAATCTATGCGGCAGTTCTGTTTCTTGTCTTTTTTTCTGATATTTATATAAATTATGGCCTATCATCACGAGTAAAACTTCCAGTTTGACTGAATGAATACCTCTTCGGACAATTCTCTGGTACCAACGGTTTGCTTTTCATAATTCGAAAGTACCTTCTGCTTGTATCGAACGATTCATTCTCAATAACGCACCGTGGATACTTTCAAGGTTTTCTATTACTTCCTTATGCATGGAAGTTAGTTCCTGATTGATCCGAACAGTTCGATTCTTATCTGTCTTCTTACATTTCTTTGCATATGGACATCCGCTACAGTCTTCGCATTCATACAGTTCTTCCTTGCGTCCGTACTGATTTCCCCTCACACCTTTTCTGCATAAAAAATGGAATGCTTTATCGTTAGGACATCTCATGACTCCTTGTTCATCAATTCTGAAGTTAACTGCACGAAAATGGATCTTCATGATATTTCCGATCCTTAGTTTCCTTTTTTTAAACATTGGAAATTTCATATACTTTTCAATTCCGTTCTGTTCACAGAAAATATAATTATTGTATGAGCCATATCCGGCATCTGCCACAGGATATTTGGGATAGAATCCATAAGTTTGTTTGAAGTGATCCATCATAGGAACGAAACAATCCATATCTGAACGATAATGGTTAACGTCAACAACTGCAATATATTCATCTGCTACACCAATCTGTACATTATATGCCGGCAGAATCTGATCATTGCCCATGTAATCCGTTTTGATACGCATAAAAAGGTAGCGGAGTTATCTGTTTTAGAGTAACTGTTTTCGGTTAGGACCACAGATTTCAATTTTTGTATGTATTCTTGAAGTTTCTGACAGAAAGTAGTCAAGTGTTCATAATGACGCTGTTCTTTTGGATTTTTCGCTTTTCCGCTTCCGTAAACAAATGTACTGGTATCCAGTTCCCATAAATGTACTAGCTGCTCAACGATTTCATTCAGATAATCCGGTACATACTCCGAGTTTATTGTGATCTGTACCCCGCTCCATGCGATTTCTGCATTAATTTCCTTAATCTCCGCAGTGATTTTTTCGTAAAGCTTGTAACGGAACTTTTCGGTAGCCTTCTTCCATACCCAGGTATACTTGTTTGCGTTTGCTTCAAACTTGGAGCCGTCGATGTAGAGATGTTGAAGATCTACATGCTCCTCGTTAAAGATAGCATGATTGATGTCATTAAAAATGTTTTCAATCTTATCTTGAAGTATTTCATTGATGAAATATCCAAAGGTTCTGTATGACGAAGTCCGGTGATCCATGAGATACATGAACCTGATATTAACTTTGCAGTTGTCTTCCAGTTCTCTCAGAGAGCAGTAACCGCTAGTCATAAATCCGAAAAGTACTGTTTTTAACATGTTGACCGGATTATATCTGCGTCGTCCGGTTGTGTACTCCGGAATATCCGTCAGATACTTGTTTAAAATCGATTCCTCCTATCAATCTGTCAAATGTTAAAACAGGATCCAGCAGATCCAAACAATCTGAAAGAAACAGTGGTAAATATCCTTGTTTTGAATTACAATAAGTACTGTGTAAAGTTTTCATTGCAAGTTAATTTTACCACAAAAATAGGACCTTTCGCATGAACGAATGGTCCTATTTCTTTTAGGGACTTATTTCACAGTACACTTTTTTTAAACTTATAATACCGATAAAAATAAATCTTACATTAAAAAGTTAGATATTAGTAAAAGTTTATTAAAAATAACTATAGTAATCATTCCTAAAAATGATAAAAATATTTCCGTATATAATGCTCGAGTCAGCATAACAATTTCCTAATCCTTTTTGAGGGATCGTTTTTATATAAAACAAAAATAAATGATGGAGGTATTATGGCAAAAATCATTAAAAGTATTTTTGTTATTGTTTTTTGCACTCATATTGTCGGTACTGCCGCCGCCAGGCGATGTACATGCGACAGGTGCAGGTAGTGCAGTCACTACAGATGTGAGGTACGGTTTATCCGGGCAGACTTCATCTTTGGTAGCGCAAAAAGAGTCATACTATGTGACAAATACGCTCTCGGGAGCGGTTTCAACACTGTACAATCCTTTTTCATATGTATATCTGGATAAGAATATATTTTGCAGCGCCTGCCGTAAATGATGTTACTCTGGCGTCGGGAGCCACAAGTGTAAATATTATAAACAGCGATCCGAATTACTATATTATAAAGATAAACTATTCAAGACTTGATACAGGATACGCTGCAGTACCTGTAAAGGCAACTCTAAAGAATTCTGCAGTGCAAAACGGTGAGACATTCCATATTCCGGTAAAGCTTTTTGAAGCGGGTAAAAATCCTGCTACAGATGCGCCGCTTGCAAGCTCAAACGACCAGTTTGTTGCAAAGGCATATCCTGTAGGAATTTCATCAGCTGATACATCCGCAGTTGCAAATAACAACAGAAAAAGTGAATATATATCGGATGAAGCTACAAATGCCGCTCATGACAGACTCTCTACAGACTTTGTATCGAGTTTGAGCGGTTTCGGCTACAGCGGTCCTGCAAACACTGCAAATGACGGTGTATCACTGGTACCTGCCGGAACAGGTGCAGGTATGGATAAGAGAAAGGTTCAGTTTAAGATCACTCTTCCTGCTACAGCAGTATGGGATCCGTCACTTCCGAACAACTCCGATTGGACATATAACAGTACGGATAGAACCATTACACAGACAGTTGACAGAGGACTTGCAACTATAGTGCAACCGCCTTTCTCACTTAAGTGGGACGGAAATCAACCTGTTACTTTAGCTAATACATGGACAAGATAACTATGCAACAGGTAACCACACTGGTAAATGATGACGGTACATTGGATGCTTCCACAAGAAGAAGCGGTGAGTTATACTACCATGTTTCATATGTAAGAAGAATTCGTATAAAAAAGACATTGCTTGGTGATGGCGGTTATCTTGTACCGAGGGATGCGGACTATAAATACAACTACTTGGTAAGTGTGGATCAGTTCGGTGGAGCAAGACCGCAGACTGCAAGCAGTGTTACATTCAGAATGATAGAGGATGAGCCACAGGCAAGAAGCCTTCTTACAGGATATGAACTGAGAGTCAGACCTGAAAGATTCACTGCGACAGAACTTGCAAAACTCTCACATAATAAGCTTGTCGGCTCCGACAACGGAACCACATGGACTACTATTGCTACAAATATTACACCTGTTCAGGTGAGCAATGCTACAGACTACAGAGCAAACTCCGTAGCTACCACATTGACAACACCGCCTGAGTACAGGTATTTCAGACTTGTCTTTGATGATGATATAACTATCTCACAGTTTGATGAGGATGCGGTAGGTCTTATCGTTCAGACACAGCTTACACCTGCCACACATACAGCTTTCATCAACGATTTGAATGCGCATGTCAATGATGTATATTGGAAGCTTGTAAGAAACTTCGGTAGAGTAAGAAATGCAGCCGGTCAGGAACTGGGTTATTCATTGGCGGATGCATATTTAAGAAATCCGTATGCAAATATGCACCTTCAAAATATCGGAATGAGTATAAACGGTACCTCCGCTACAAGTACGGTAAGTGTCGGAGGAACTATAAAAATAACACCACGTATCTGGTATAACAGTATACTTTGGGACCCGAGAAGCTGCCGTAAATCCTAAGATGGTAGTTGTAGTCGATTCGGACCTCGCGTTTGACAGTGTGCAGCCGCAGATGACTGCCAATTTATTTACTGTTAATCCTACTCCTACGGTTATACCTAATTATAAAGGGAATGTAGGAAAGACAGCGTACGAGTTTGAACTTACAGGACTGACATTCCCGGGTTCCACATTTGCAGGTTACGGAAACTATACACAGAACAGAATCGATCATTTGAATATTTCGTTCAAGCCTACAGCGGGTATGGACGGAGGTCCACATGAGATAAAGGTAATACTGAGCTGGGATAATAACACTACAGCCGCATCAAGCGCGGCTCCGGGAGTTATATATTCATCAGATACCGCAGATTACCTAGACCCGTATGACGCCAATAACAACGGCAATACAACAGACAGACTTTCTACAATAACATATAACTATACCTTCGTACCTCCACAGGCGATGGTGCTCGGAAAGAAAGTAAAACTTTCTACAGAGAGTGTTTATCAGACCAAGATGAAAGCCGATAAGGGAGATATCTTAGATTATCAGGTAAGAGTTTGGAACAATACAAACGACCCTGTACAGGATCTCCATGTAATAGATGTTTTCCCGTATGCAAACGACAAGTTCATTGTCAAAGACGGAAGCGGAGTTTACCATGACAGAGGTTCAAAGATATATCCTAAGGCTATATCGGGAGTAACTGTAAACAACAGTAAGTTTGACGTTTATTATTCTATAGACACTCCAAGTGACAATATAAACGGTAATGTAAATGCCACATGGATGCCGGCTTCAAGTATCAGTGACTGGTCCGCGGTAACAATGTTTAAAGCGGATCTAAAGAACGGTCAGAGTGTAGTTGCAAACGAGGAAGTTACATTCAACTATAAAGTTGAAATGCCTGATACAAAGGAGAACGTGGCTACAGATACAGCCAACAACTCGGTGGCTTCATGGAGAGGCAACAACATTGACGGTGCAAATGAGTTCACAGATTCACAGGTAGGTACACATAAGTACAATATCGCAACTCATGCATTCTATGACTTAAACGGTAACGGAACATATGACACTACCGACCTTAACATAGCCGACAGACCTTATGTACTTGTAAAGCTTGACGCGGCAGGTACCGAGAGTGTGGTTGAGTCGGGAAGAACTGATGCAAGTGGAAATATAAGCTTTACAAATAAGCTCAGCAATGAAGGAAACTATAAGCTCTATGTAGAGAATCTTACAAGCGACAGCTTTGCCGTACCTAATGTACCAAGCAGTGCCGCAGTGATTGGAAACGATTTCACCTCATTTGTTACAAGAGCATCTGTACTTAATGCGGATCAGACTCCGATACCTAATTCACCTTGGTCAAGCGTAGCGATAAATCTTACAAGAGATAATCCTACAGCTATAAAAAACCTCGGCTTAAAGACAGATTTTTATAATTTGACAGTTAAGCATATAAAGGATGAGGACGGAAGCAATCTTGTAGCTGATGTGACTACAAGAGAACCTAGGGATACAAGATATACCACAGCTCCTATAACAACAGATCCTAACTTTGAAGTGGATACTGCAAATCTTCCGGCAAACGCCAACGGAAGTTACACAGCAGATACCACAGTAACCTATCACTATGTAAGAAGAAATGCAGATGATGTAACTGTTCACCACTACGAGACTGGAACGACCACAGAGCTGTATGCCACATCATCCACAGCCACACCGGCAGCTGAAGTGCTTTCGGGTGCAAGACAGATGGGTAAGCCGTATCAGACCTATAGAAGAGATATAAGTACGGCGGGAAGTTATGCAATACCTCATTATCATTTGGTAGGTACACCGCAAGGTCCTACAAGCGGAACATTTGATGCTACACCAAAGACCGTTACCTACTACTATGAGAGAAATACTTCACCTGATGTCACTATAAAATATATAGATATTGATACAGGGGATAACTTGACAAGACCTGAGAGTCTTGGAAGCAGCACTATGGTAAATACTCCTACAGTATTGTCAGGTGCGAATAAAGAAGGTTTGGCTTGGAGCAGCAGTCAGCTTCCTGTAGACAATTATGACTTTATAAGCAGCAGTACACCTACATCCGGAGTATTCGGTGACGGTACAACTACTGTAACATACTCATATAGAAGAAAGAATGCAGGCAATATAACGGTTCACCACTATGAGAGAGGAACAACTACGGAACTTTATTCACCTACAGTGGGAGCTGCCCCGGGACCTGAGGTTATAGACGGTACAAGAAAGCTTGGACTTACCTATCAGTCACAGGACAGATCGGCACAGATAATGAATTATCATCTGTATCAGGCACCAAGCCCTACATTGCTTACATTTACTACTGCACCGCAGGAGATAAGCTACTACTATGAAAGAGATAACGGATCATCTATAACTGTTCACTATATAGATGACGGTACAGGAAATGAGTTGTACTCGGCAATTCCTGGCGGAACACCGTCAGCCGTAGTACTTGACGGAACCAATAAGCTCGGTCTTACCTATACAACACAGAGTAAGACCTTCCCACATTTCCATTTGGTAAGCTCACCTGTAAACCCTGTAGTTACATTCGGCAATACACCTGTTGAAGTTTATTACAGATACAAAAGAGATGATGCGGGAGATGTAAAGGTACATTACCTTGAAGACGGAACCAATGCAACGCTTTCACCTGATGATTTCTTCTCAGGAGCCGAAAAGTCGGGACTTACATATAGTACAAGTGCTAAGAGTATACCGTTCTACACTGTAGTAAATGCCCAACCTACAGATTACACGGGAATATATCCGGCAAGCGGACTTAAGAGAGATTACTTACTACTATAGAAGAGATGATGCGGGAAATGTAACCGTACATCACTATGAAACAGGAACTACCAATTCATTGCTGCCTGATGAATATCTTCCGGGAGCAGGAAAGGCCGGACTTTCATACAGTACAAATCCGGGAAGCGTACAGTACTATTCTGTAATTGACGTTCATCCGAACGGATATGCGGATATCTATCCTACAAACGGAAACAGAGAAGTTACATACTACTACAGAAGAGATGATGCGGGAGATGTATTAGTTCATCATGTAGAAGCAGGTACAGGAAATACATTGGCACCTGATGAATTCTTCTCGGGAACAAGTAAGTCGGGATTGCCGTATACTACAAATCCTTTAAGTATAACCAACTTTACGGTGGTAAATCCTACACCTGCAAACAATACGGGAACATTTACTCCTGGTGTCAACTATGTCATCACCTATGAGTACAAGAGAGATGATGCAGGTGATATCACAGCCAACTACTATGATACTCACGGAAACAGAATAGAAACTACCGAAGTATTACCGGGAGCAAATAAGCTGGGTCTTCCATATACTACTCCACAAAAGAACATTCGCTACTATGACCTTGTAGCCGTTCCTAACAATGCAAACGGAGTATTTGGAACATCTGATATTACAGTTGATTATATTTATAAGCGTCAGGATGCCGGAAACGTTATTATCAGGTATCTTGATGAAGACGGAAATACCGAGCTTGCAAATACCGTGGTGTTAAACGGTAGCGAGCAGATCGGAATGCCTTATACTTCAGAGGTTAAGTCGTTTGACTACTACGATCTTATCAGTATGCCTAACAATGCAAACGGAGTATTTGATCCGGGAACACAAAGAGTAGATTATATCTATCGCAGAAAGAATGCAGGAAATGTAATTGCCCATTACATCAATTCGGCAGGCTTCCCGATAGAGAGTGATGAATTCTTTGACGGAACAAGAAAGCTCGGACTCCCATATGAGACAAGCGAAAAGTACATACCGGGTTATCATTTAGACTTGGTATCAGGCATACCAAGCGGTATATTCGGAGAAAATCCTGTTGAGATCACATATATATATGTGAAGGATCCGAGTGTGGTAATCACTCCGGGAGCTGAGAACGTAAAGCTTGCAACACCAAGCACTATAGTAGACCCTAGAGACCCGAGCAGTGACTTTACAATAAGGCCTAGAGCCACATCATCTATAGCGACACGCTCCAACAGCAGCAGAGGAGGAAGAGGCGGCGACTCAACCGTAAGACCTGCAAAGGCCACTGTAGTGAATAATAATGATGTTAAGTCACAGATTGACAAGCCTGAATTAAACAACCCTGAAATACCTTTGATCATTATTGATAAGCCTAAGGCTGATGTCAATACAAAATCTACAAGAAAAGCTTTATCGGTACCGAAGACTTCAGACAGTAGAAATACTTTCGGCTACTTCATACTTTTGATAATATCATGCGGATCAATCGTATTGCTTAGAAGAAAAGAAAAATAAAATTTAGACCTCGGGAGAAAATCCCGGGGTCTTTTCTACATACTTCAAAAATTTTTAAAATGACTATTTTTATAAAAAAAGTGTTAAACTGTCTTCATGGATATTTTATTTACAGATTTGGACAATACTTTGATTTATTCGAGGAAAACGGATATAAAAGAAAAGGATAAGTGTGGAAGTTTATAAAGGAGAAGATAACAGCTTTATGTCAAAGTACTCCTATGAACTTTTGAAAAAACTCCATGAAAGGCTGCTTATAGTCCCTGTCACCACAAGGACATATATGCAGTATGAAAGGATAAACCTAAGTATACTTCCAAAGTATGTACTATGTGCAAACGGAGGCCAGCTTTTAAAGAACGGAGTATCGGATAATGAATGGTATTTAAAGAGCCTTGAAATCATAGCAGATTCAGCCGTTGAAAGACAAAAAGCATTCACATCTCTGGAAAAAGATAAAAGAAGAATATTTGAATGCAGAAATATAGACAACCTTTTTATATTTACAAAATGCGATGATATTGAGGATGTGGTAAAAGACCTTAAATCCGAGTTGAACCTTGATTTGGTGGAAGTTTTATATAATAAAGAAAAGCTTTATATAATGCCGAAGAAATTAAACAAGGCCGATACGGTAAGACGCTTTATAAATGAATATAAAGTTGAAAGAATATTTGCGGCAGGTGATACTGAATTTGACAAAGGTATGATTGAGCTTGCAGATATAGGCTTTGCACATAAGAAATTAAATATGAAAAATACTTTTAATGAATATGAGGGACTTTTTTCAGATTACTATTTGACGAAGGTCTATGAATATACTAAGGAGTGAAGATGCCGGGATTTACAACACATTATATCTTGGGTGTAAAGGCATACGGACAGCTTGAAAACTCGGGGTTAAAGCATATCATCTCCAAATACAGATGGTTGTATCAGCTTGGGCTGCAAGGTCCGGATATGTTCTTTTATAATATACCGATACTGAGACACAGAGACTACAGGAATGTAGGCTCATATATGCATGAAAGCCATGTAAACGATTTTTTTGCAAATGCAATGTATGAGATACAGAGTATGGAGTCTGCACAAAAGAAACAACAGGCAATAAGCTATATTGCAGGATTTCTTTGTCACTACGTGGGAGATTATATTTGCCACCCGTATGTATATGCCAGAATCGGACATGAGATGGGCAAAAACAGTGCTTATGTATACGGTATGCATGCGGCACTTGAGAACGATATAGATACATTGCTTTTATTAAAATATAAGAGACATCGGAGTTTAATCAGGCTGCGACACTTGCACTAAACGGTTTTGAGATACAGTTTGTCTCGGACTTTCTTGCAAGAGTGATCAATAAGACATACTACCCGATAACATATAAAAACAATTTCAGAGTAACACCTGCAATGGTGCACAGGTCGGTGCTTGCAATGAGATTCGGTGTGAGGGACATTGGCGGACCCTACAGGCAGAAAAAGAACAGAATAAATGCAATAGAGAATATTTTCTTGAAAGCACCTATAGTATCACAAAAAGATACTCTCCGATGAGATACCCGATGCAAAGAAGACTTTCAATCTGAACCATAAGATTTGGATAAATCCTTGGGATAGGAATATACTCAAAAAGAAAGCTTCCCTGAGCTGTTTTGACAGATGTATTGAGATGTGAGGAAATATTTAAACTTTTAAATATAGAAATAATGCCTGAAAGGCTGGAGGACACTGGTTTTTCACAGATTACTTGCCGGTATCGGAAATTATTCGTATCACTCAGGTCTTGATGTAGGTTAAGAAAGAGAGGTGAATATGAGTACTTTTGTAATGAATATTACAAAACCTATAGAGTGCAAGTGATTTGGAAAACTTGAATCAAAAAAAAGGTATAGTACTTACAAGTGAAAATGTAGAAATCTTGAATACTTCATATTATAAGAAAAAAGATAGTGCATCTTCACAAAATGCCGGTGCCACAAGAAGCAATGTGCAGTCAGGTACTGCAGCCAAAAATGTTGTACAGGGGACTTCGGCAGGTCAAAGCGGCGTACAGGCGGCAGGTAGCGGACAAAGTAATTCGTCAAAACATATTATATTGCCAAGCCTTACAAAAAGAGTTTCAAAGGGGCAGAAGGTGATGCTTAACTTAAGTTCAAAGAAGATAAAGGTAAACTTCGGATGGAATGTGAAGAATTCTGCCTGTGATGTGGATGTATCGGCATTTTTGCTGGCAGTAAACGGAAAAGTGGTAGGTGACGACTATTTTGTATTCTACGGTCAGGAAAGCAGCCCTGAAAAAAGTGTATTGTTTAAGAATGTAGAGACTGCAAATGTATTGGAAGTATTTGATATAGACACGGCTGTTTTGAATCCTGCGGTAGCTAAGATAGTTTTTGTAATGACTATCAATGACGCACTTGAAAACTCACTGAATTTCAGTATGTTAAAGGATGCCTATATTCAGATAGTGGACCCGCTAAACAATACGGAGTCTGCGTCGTTTTTGGTGGAGGAATATTATAACAATATCAATTCCATGATGATGGGCGAGATATATTTGCACAACGGTGCATGGAAGTTTAATGCAATAGGAAACGGAGTAAACAAAGATCTGGCAGGTCTTTGTGAATTTTATGGAGTAGCAGTCGAATAAGGAGGAAGTATGCTGACATTTGAAGTTATTAACGAGTTGACACTGAGGTTACCTGTGAGGGTAATGACACATTGATTGCAAGGCCGGTGCCTTTATAGCGAGGTGAAAAATGCCAGGGAACAAGAATTATTCTTTTTGAGAAGATGATACTTGGACCGGGAGGCAGTATAGGACAGGCGATATTCGGACAGCTGGTAAGAAGAGTTGCAGGTGAGAACATACCTCTTATGAAGGTGAATATGCACGGCAATTCCACAACATACTATGCTCACTACGGACAGCATGTAGTGGTATATAAGCTGGCTATAGGTGAGACCGTATCTGTGGAGTCTGAAAATATTTTGGCATTTACCAATGACTGTGACTACTCGGTAAGATTTTTGGGCATAGGTGTGCTTTCACAAAAGGGTCTTGCCACTACAACACTTGTAGGCAGAGGCAATGATGCCTATGTGGCACTGCTGTCTGACGGCAATCCTTTGGTTTTATCAAATGTAAAATCTATGGACAGCATTGCTGTAGACCCTGACGCCGTAATATGCTGGTTCAGTAAAAACGGTATGGGAGATCCTCAGATAAGAGCTGATATATCATGGAAGACCTTTATCGGACAGGCATCAGGTGAGTCCTATACTTTCGAGTGGCTTGGAAACGATCAGGTAACTGTGCTTATCCAGCCAAGTGAAAGAAGAGGCGGAATAAGCGTAAGCATGGATTAAGAAAAACGGCAAGGAGCCCTAACTCCTTGCCTCTTCATTTTGGGTTAATTGTCATTGCTCAAGCACCTGTCTAACCGCTAATCTCGCATTGCCTCCACAAAGAAGTCCTTGGCGTATCTGTACATTTTCAGAGAGTACTCACCGAATTCCTCACCGATATTTGACTTATATACAGTCCACAATGCCCAAAGATAACCGCTCAGAGCCATATAGGCGTAGAGCTTTTTATATTCTGAGGCGGTAGGCTTTCTTTTAAGGTAACTTTCCAGAAGTTCGTTAGCTTCCTCTTTATCATAGTAGGAATAGATGGAACACATAGCCACATCTATTATAGGCTCGGCCATACCGGCATATTCCCAGTCAATAAGCTTAATCCTGTCATCGGCCGTGATGATAAAGTTGTCGGCGACACTGTCAATATGGCATAGACATTTATGTGATTTCATCTGATCAAGCATATCCAGTAATATCTTCATATTCTTTTGGACAAAAGACACGTCCTCAAAAGATATTCCGCCGCTTTCATTACAAAGCTTTGTATAATAATCTATTCTCTCTGCAATATCAAAGCTATGATCTACCTTTATATTCTTATCATGCAGACTTTTTAAAAAGTTTCCATCACATGCTTGTTCCTCCTTATTCTCAGGGTCAGCATTTCTTGAGCCGTCATAGAACTTTGAAATCTTGTATCCGCTTTCTCTGTCAAAGTAGATTATTCTTTCTGTAATATATGAGTCCTTTACCGCCATATAGAGTCATACTCATGCTTCCTGTCGATAAGCACATCTGTACCCTTGCCGGGGATTCTGCAAATATAGCTTTGATTATCCACCTCAAATAAGAAGGATTTATTGGTCATTCCCGCCTTAAGCGTGCGCAGGCCTTTTATACGGCTTTGCGAAATATTAAAGACCTTTGCAATAAGCTCCAGTGCGACATTGCCGCTGTTTTCCTTATACCTGTCATCAAATGCACGAAGCTCTTCAAGATTTTCAAACTCATAGACCTGATTATCAGGCCCCGGATTGATATGCATTGCAGGTAAATTCTTGTTCTTAGCCTTTATCTCATTCATCAAAACATTTTCCCAGTACCAGTCATCACTTCCGGGAGTAAAAAACGCCTTTTCAAGTATAGGCATAAATGCATTTGAGAAGTCCTTACAAAAATAGACAGGGCCGTACATCACAAAGGCATCCTTGCCGCCTACCTTTATGTCGGTAATCTCACGCTTTTTATTAAACTTAAGCACCCACTCATTTGTATTTCCTTCCATATATATAGAAGAATACCATGAGTAAGGCTCATAGCGGTGGTACATATTCTCACGCATCCAGTTGTCTGAAGATAATATGTAGACATTAAAGCCTTTTATATACTCTGCGGCATAGTGCAAAGTGGAAATATTATTCTTGCTGGAGTAGTCGGGATTGTATACAAGCTTTACATTGTACTTATCAATAAGATAGTCAAAAATGCTCATAAGATAACCAACAACAATAACGATATCGTAAATGCCAACCTCATGAAGTTGTTTTTATCTGGCGTTCAATCATTCTTTCGCCAAAGACCTCAAAGGGAGACCTTTGGGAGTCTCAAATGTAGAAGGAACAAATCTTGAACCGAAGCCTGCCACATGATAATCGCTCTGTCAACCTTAAATGCAGAAAGATACTCAAAAGTACCGATAGGTTAAAAACAGCCTTGTTGTCAGACTTGGTTATATAGTTAAGTGAGAGTGCTTCCTTTATAAGAGTGTTGACACTGCCAAGTGAGGAAGTGACATCTTTGTGCCAGTTCTCTTTGAGTGATTGTATTACATTCAAATATTTCTCTAAGTAAATAAGCGTATTTATTCATAGTACTCCTTATGCAAGTTCAAAAATAATAAAATATTACATATATTGAACATATTAGCACAATAGATAGGGATAAGTACACAGATTCGTAGTAGAAATAAACTTTTGTAATATTTTCGTAAGAAAATCAGAAAAGAAAATATATTATAACATATAAAATAAGGTATATACTACGAGGTGTCTTAAAGGAAAGGACTTAACAAAGAACCTTTACCCAAAGGACGCATTAGATTTTTAAAAGGATTTCAAAAGGAGATGCATTCATTATGAAGAAAGCAAACAAAGATTGCTGCATTGATTTTCAGCAGCAGCTGTTCTTTCAGTTGGTGAGCTATGACGGCATTTGCTGCTACAGGCTGGCAACAGGAGAATGGTACATGGGTGTATTATAACAGAAACGAGAAGGTAACGAGAGCAGTGGCAGAAGTCAGGTGATTACTGGTACTATCTTGATGACAACGGCGAGATGGCTGTTGATTCACTTATCGACGACGAAACGACGATACATACTACGTTGATATAAACGGTGTTATGGTTACAAATCGTTGGGTAGCAGTTGATAGTGAGAACGCAGGCGACGAGAACGAGCCAAATCAGTGGTGGTATTACTTCGGAGCTAACGGTAAGGGCTTACAGAGAAGCGATTCAGCTACAGGTGATGTTTCTCTTAAGACTATCAACGGTAAGAAAGCACATTCGATACTGACGGTAGATGCAGTACGGTTGGGTAAAAGACGGCGAGACTCAGTACGATGACAACGCGGCAGGATGCTGGTACTACTTCGGTGATAGAGAACGACGGTTCTATGGCTGAAGGATGGAAAAGAGATCGCTATGAGAGACGATCAGTCAGCAGATGTCAGCCTGGTGACAACTACTGGGATGAGGATCAGACAAGATGGTTCTACTTCAAGGCTTCAGGTAAGAAGGAGAAGAACCAGACAGGTAAGACAATCAACGGCAGAAAGTACGGCTTCGATGAGTACGGACGTATGAACGCAGGTTGGGTAACACAGGCTACAGTATCTAACGCATCTGTTAAGGATGGCGGTACACAGAGTATTGCAACATACTCTAACTCATTCATGAACTACTCAACACCTGAGGACGGTGCTAGATATACAAAGGGTTGGTTCAAGGTAACTCCTGGATACTATCTCCAGAAAGATAAGTATGAGGACGGTTCTGACTACTGGTATTACTCAGACGGTAACGGAAAGCTTGTTACAAACCAGATCAAGACTATCAACGGTAAGAAGTATGCATTCGATAACTATGGTAGAATGATCAGCGGTTTTGTAGTGCTTCAGATGCAGCATGCAGGTGCAGGTATCAGTTCAAAGGATATCGTTGAGAAGCTTGACGATGAGAACAGATATGATACAGCGGACAACTACAACAGATTTGTAAAGGCTAACGAAGGCTTATTCAGATCAGGAGAGGTTAGAGCATATTACTTCGGTAACAGCGATGACGGCTCTATGAAGACAGGTAAGCAGAGCGTTGATCTTGACGGCGAGAAGTACACATTTGAGTTCGAGAAGAACGGTTCTAAGAAGGGTGTCGGAATCAACGGTATGGACGACCACAAGTTCTATGTAGGTGGTAAGCTTACTACAGCTGACAGCGATAATAAGGTAGAAATCGTTGTACTTGACAGCAATAATCAGCTTGTTACTAAGTCAAGTGTTGCCGATGCTCTCAATGCATACAGCACAAGTGCTACACAGCACTTCAAGTCAAACGGTGACTTGGACTACACAGAGTACAAGTTCAATAACCTTCCTACAGGAGCTAAGGCATATGTTGTTAACACAACAGGTGCTATGGTTAAGAGCAGTACAAAGAGAAGGACGGAAGATTACAAAGGTTAAGACATCTAACTACAGTAGATTGGGTACGTCTTGAGAATAATCTCAGATAATTTACTCGTTTTATAGGCTTGAGGTGGAGCGTAGCGAAGCCTCATGGCATCTGATAAATCTAATGCGAGAGGATACTTTTTCCTAAGGAGGTGTCTCTCTTTTTGTACCAGGTTTAAGGTTCTGTCTGCAAAAGTTTTAGGAGTATTTTTGATTATGTATATTTTCAAAAACAAGAATAATTCTTATTAGTAGTACTTGACATTTTTCTTTAATATAGTACATAATAGCATTGTACATTGAGGTTGTGCAAAAATTAAATCAGTTGTTTTGGTTTATATGAAAGTCATGCATGGCCGAAGAATATAGGAGGACAAATGTTAAAGGATTTTAAAGAGTTTGCTTTAAGGGCAATGTTTTGGACATGGCGATAGGTGTTATCATAGGATTGCGGCTTTTCGGTAATGATATTACATCTTTGGTAAGTGATTTGATTATACCCTATCCTATCTATTCTGACAGGCGGTATCAACTTAAAGATTTGAAGTTAGTTATCACTCCTAGATGGAATGTTGCTGGAAATGTACCTATAATGCATGGCTCATTCATCCAAAATGGAGTTGATTTCCTCATCATTGCATTCTGTATATTCCTCTTCGTAAGACTTATAGAAGTGGAAAGAAAAGAGGAAGTGAAGGCAGAGACTCCTCAAAAGAGGCAGATGATGTTGTTCTTGAGGAAATAAGAGATTTATTGAAAAGGCAAAAGAAATAAGGAGGAAATATGTTTTATCATTGTACTTTACACTGGTGGAAAAGATTGTTTCAGTAGTAGTTAACAGTGCAGCACTGCCTTGCTGGTGATGATGAGATGCAGCTTTTAAAGGCCAATAGCAACAGACGCGGCTAAGGAGAAGGCACTGTACCGAATGGGTGCTGCAATGAAGGAAATAGGTTGTTGTTAATGTAGGTAGTGTTGATCACCCTATGACACGGAGCATTATATTCAGTTTATCATAGATTGAGACAAATCTTGGTAAGCAGTATATGACTTACACCCGAGGATAAGCCATGCTGAGTTTGTTTACAGGATGGTGAGAAGTTGGTGGCAGCTTATGAGTATTGCAATTTACATGGTTTATGGAAGGCAGGAGGTGTAAATTTATGAAATATGTGTATGATGTTTGCGGATGGGAATGTGACGAGACAGTAGGAGATCCTGATAACAGGAATGAGCTCCAGGAACAAAAGTGGGAAGATCTTCCTGATGATTTTGTTTGCCATCTGCAGGTAGGCAAGGATGAGTTTTCTAAGGAAGGCTGATTGATATAATGATTTTGTCATACTGAGGCTCTTTTTATATATATTTGTGTGCATTAACTATATGTGCTATACTTGAATCTAATCAGGTAAAAGCGATGAGGATGATGATGGAAGTAATTATAATGATATAATCTTTAAGTCTCACCGACTCTTAAGGTGCCGCTGTCAAGGAGTGAGAGAGCCGTACAGTATTTGGCATTTGAGGCGGTGCTTGGCTGATGGCAGCAAACTTTTGGAGATAGCAGAGAGAGTTGGCTTAGAGTTGCTCCTGAGGACTATAAAGAGAAGTGAAAAGAACAGGCATACTATGATTTTCGATTTTTGCATAAATTATATATATGACGAAGATGAGGAAAGCTATATATGTAGTATGGATATGGATGAGGGACGACTTCATCAGGATGATGAGACAGTGAATATACCAACGCCTGCCCGGCATCAGAGCATGTGTGCGACTACTTGATGAGTGCAAGGAACAGATTTGACGGAACATTGTTAGAGAAGCTGCTTGAAAAGCCGGATGTGACCAGTGATTGAGCGCAAAAGACCCTGAAAAGCATGAGTTTGTGAGAGGCAATATGCGAACTCATATCAATATAGCCGAAGATGAATTGCTAGGATTGAGGTTTGATAAAAGCGATGTGATATGTCTGGTCTGGCTGACAGGCGCAAGACCAGAATATCTGGAGTGAAAAGAACTTTGGAGCCTCTGCTATGCAGAATGTATACAATCCAAACGGCGGATATGGTACATATGAAGCTTAAAGCTGAGCGAGGTGAAAAATGAGAGTGCAAAGCCGTAAGGAAGATAATAAAAGCAAGGGACATTGAAAGAAACATGATAGTAGTTTCGAAAGAGTATTTGGAGAAAGTCACTGCGAGCAATCAATGAGCATGAGCTGATAAAAGACGGCGACGCGGATTGCGGTTTGTATATCAAGGCAAGGACTCCATGCTTATGCAGCTAGAAAACTTTTCGGTGTACTGCTTCTGTCACGGCATGAGAAAACTGAGCTTGTATTTTTAGTGATGAATCCGGATATGACGAGATCACTTTATCAGATTACTATGACTGATGCGAAAAGATTTTGGATAATGCCTACTAGCAGTGTTTGAGATCACTCCAGAGTGATGATGTGTAGCGGAGGATGAGAAGCTCCATGTTACTGTGTGTGCGAGAATGAGAAGAGGACACCCATGCTAAAGACTAAAGGAACTGGGTTGCAACAAGATTGCGCTGGGACATCCATTTTGACGATGTTATAGAGACTATAGTGATGCGTTATGTTATATACAGTACCAGATACAGACAATGATGCCTAAGCTCCATTCCACCTAATTTTGAGAATGGAGACTTATCAGGCGCTCTCTATGCGATGAAGACGATATAATACATTGGGCAAAGTATAATGGGCTGAAACTTTCACTGATGTGCCCTGCAGGCTTACGCAGACAACTGCTCCATATCTGAGATCGGCGGCAAGTACTCTGCAAGGAGAGCCGAGGTAAAGGGAAAACTTATAAGGGAGTTGGCTGCAAAGAATCCGTATATTGAGAAAGAATATTTTTCAGGAGTGTATGGAGAATGTCAGCCTGGATACGGTGATATAGCATAGTAGAAAGAACGGCATTAAGCAGTCTATTCTGGAAGCTATGCATTAAGAGGAATTTTGTATGAGTGAAGAAACTTTGAATAGTCAGTGGGTGGGCTTACAGATGCTTCACTACACTTTCAAAGAGTATCAGCCGGCGGTGAGAGGGCAACTGCAAATGCATGATGTCTTAAGAGGCGACGGCAAAGGTGATGACATATATAGGCGAGATTGTGGATGCACGCAGCTGCGATTATAAAAAGAAAGCCTGATGCGCTGCTTTCGCGAGATCTGACGTTCAACCAGTAGAGTTGATAAGTCATATACTTAGAACTGGCTGCAAAGCTTGGGAGGTGGTGTCTCGCAGGAGTGCCTGTGTATCTGATACCCGGCAATCACGATATAAAACATGAAAGATGTATGGATTTCACGGCAGGAGGGTCTAGTAAGGTGGAGAGCGCATCCTCCTCAAAGAGTTTCAAGGAGGATTTACCTGTCACTGCGGATACGAGATAGGGCAGAGATATTTTGATAAGTCTTGCGCGAGCTATGTGGCAGCTGTCTGAGAGTCTCTATGCTAGGTACTGTGATACAAACTCACACAGTCAAAACTACTTTGAGCGAACAGGCACTATTTGGCATTGAGAATGTATTAAAGGAGATATCAAAGCCTGATGTACATATACTTGGAGTCAGCCATCAAAATCTTTTGGGCATGATTTTGTATGTTTACGAAGTTGTTTTATGATGCAGAATGTCGCAGGATAGAAGAGGATTTACAAGTTGAAAGTACATGTACAAGTTGAACTTAGCTGGTCATATGCATATCCAAACTATGTTGAAGACAGAGGAGTGACGAGATAGATTTACATCTTCACTTGCTGTCGCGCCAGAATCACTTTGCAAAATATTTTATGACGACACGGTAAGAGTTTTCAAATATTTGACACAGCTTCAGAGTTGAGCGGTAGACGGCTAAAAGCATCAACAGAGCATGAGCCTGACGTGGTGGAGGAAAAGGGCAGCAGCTTGTGAGGTTGTTTAGAGACGATGGGGTTTGAGGATATCCAAGGTGAGTCTGATGTGACACAAATGCGTGAGGCATCAAAGGAATGAATGAAATATTTTGCTGTGTGATTTTTGATGTCGACGAATTTGAAGAAGGAATAAAGCTTTGGGAAGAGCTTGGCCTCGAGAGCTTTACTTCAGTCTATAAAGAGTATATTGGAATCTGTGTGCAAAGATCAGAATATATTGAAGTGAGATTATAGAAAGGAAAATATGGAGAAATTTTAGATAGATGGGTTATGTTAAAGAAGAATGCAAAGATCGGACGATTACTCGAAAGGCGGGTGTAGTGATTCCGTCCACAGCTTCTGGGTCGGAATTTTAAAAGATCTTGGCGAGAGTTAAAGGAGATAGGCCTTATGGCAGATGTGAGATACATGAGAATGCATTCATACTGCAACTCTTTCCTGCGATGTGGAAGATGCTCTCTATAATAGGATTTGTGCACTATGGGATTACCGCCGACTTTAATGCGGATAACACTTTCACCGCGGATTACCACGAAAATTATGACGGCAAGGACGTGCTACTTTGGGAGAGCGGAGTTTGTACTCTCACCAAAGGTGCTAGAATCCAAGAAACTATACTCGGACAGACTCTTATCACACTACAGACGTTATCGTACATCGCTTTGGTGCCGACGATGCTGTGTATGTGAGATTGTGTCAGCCTACAGGGCATCTCGATAAACAATCCGCAGATAGCTAATGGCACAGCTAGTCGATGTGGCTTTCGGCTGTGATGAGGAGATAGGGTGTAGGTGCGGACCACTTTGATGTAAAAAGATTTTTCGCTGTGACACCGCTTTTATACTATGGACGGCAGCGCGGTAGGTGAGCTTCGTTGGAGATGCTTCAACAAGCGGCGAAGCCAAGATTGATATAGCTACTCGGTAAGCGTACATCCGGGAGATGCAAAGGATAAGATGATAAATGCTCTCACTATTTCAAGAGAGAAGTTCAAAATGCAAATGCCTCTTGTATGTGTGCCTGAGAGACTGGAAGGTGGAGAGCTTACTCCATTTGATAGAGGCTCACGGAAGTGTGGAGAATGCAAGTCTGAGATATATTATCAGAGACCATGACGAGAGACTCTTTTTGAGACAAAAAGTATATGTGTGAAGAAGGTCTGTGAGGGATATCAATGAGGAGATATGGCATAGAGAAGAGTGAAGCTTTCAATGCATGAGCGAGGTACCACAATTATGGTGGACATCACAAAGAAGGACACAAGAAGTGTGGATGTGCAGCAAAGGCTATGTAGGTCTTAGGAATAGGGTGAACAAGGCGCCTATAAGAGGCAGAACCGCGGTTCCAAGATTTCATTTATGGGACTGCGACGCTGCAGATATCTTTTGCAGGCGTGAAAACTTCGGCAGATTTGAATTTGTCAGTGTGGGTCAATAAAGAGAGGCTATTGATGTGATTGCTGAGATGGTAAAAGATAGCGGCAGAAGAAATAATATATTTAGGTTTTACGGATACAATGTATAGGCAAAACCTTTTCAGATGATAAAGAATCGTTTCGGATCTTCCACTATCAAATCCGCATATGCGATATACTGTCAAAGAAGTTGTTGATCATCTTTGAGAGTCTGTCCACATATCCTATATATGTTACGATATTCGCTTCGGGTGCGATACATACTGTCAGGTATCTTCTTCACTCAATCATTATATTTTCTTCTGCACTGCACCTCACCTACCGTGATGGTACCGCTTTGGTCTACTCTTGCCGGAGTTTATAGCCGCCCTTGCCTCTGTCAGCCTACAAGAGAGCTTTGTACAAGTGGTTTCGCGGCAAATGCTTTCAAGGCAGTTGCACGAGTATATCCTGTCTGGCGATATCAAGAGCGGTATAAATCATCCGACCGATTCTCAGTCCAGGTCAGTCATTACAAAGCTGGCGAGTATCGTCCCTTTGTTGAAATTCTTCATGTTATGCCTCACCTGATTTCATAATCCTAGTATACAGGTAGGTAATGAGTGGAAATCAAGCAAATAGTCAAAACATATGGAAAAATATGCTTTATACTCATCTCTACATGAGTGTCCTTATACTCATCCTCTGTTCTTATCAAACCACCTTCACGGCAGTTGCAGAACAGCTTGCATTTTATCTTTTATTGTGAGTTTGGCATAGTTTATCACCTCAAGCGCATAAGCTATGGCGGCTATGCCCTGCCACTCTCAGAGCGTCGTCCATAGGTGTGGTCTATAATTGTGTGTGTTGTCATCAATCGTTAGGGAAAGTCACCTCCAGCAACTTCATATTTCCCGCATCATCCCGTTCATATAAATTCCCACTGCGTCAGTATATTAGACATAGTACCTCCTTTATTTATTATCCCATCTTCAACAGTTGGATGGTAGAGAAGTGGCTCAAAACCCTGTATTTGCAAAGGCTTTGCCACTCTTTCTTTGCACATGCAAAGTGAGAAACGTCGAGGTTGAAAATATCTTTTATTTTAAATCTTTTGGCTGGTAGTATGTCTAACTCAAAGTCCATTATAGCATTTAACGCCGTTAGAACTTGAGGAATTATTATGTATCGACATACAGCACAACATCTCCAAAGTTGGCGCTACCTGTATGCTGTTTTAAAGTTTTCTAACACTGTCTTACAGCGAGCTGTGTCCCTATGCCTATAAGTCAAGTTTCTTTCCAAGTTCATATATATGAGTGCTGTGTAACAGATCTTAAAAGTGATGCTACCATACCGATTCCTTTTTGATGAAAGTACTGGTCTGGCTGAGAAAGGTGGTTTTCATTACTCTAGAAGCAGTCTTCTATTTTATATCTGTGAGCTGCATCTCCCAAGATATACTTAGCTGAATCGTGGGTTCTGCTGCCACCGCATAGAATCCGGTCATACTTCTCTTTCCTCATTTGATAACATCAAGATTAAAGTTTCGTTAGGTATCTACAGTTTCTTCTCGCCTGAATGTAGTTGTAGTTCGCTTTGTCGACATGTTGTATCATTTGTCCTTTTTGTAGACTTCGGTGTCTATGTTTGTGAGGAGTGCGTCTTTTCAATCTGGACGATTACGTACGAATCTTTGATATTTCCATCATCTTTCTTTGAGAATGAGACAATAGTCTCGAGGAATTATAGCCCTTTGACGGAATCTTTCCTAACAATGCCATTTCTTGCACGTCTTCTCTTCATACAGTCCCTAGGGCCTGAAAGCTTTATCAGCCTGCTTATAATCCTCTTATATATTCTATCTTCATAAAGTGATGCGTTAGACTTGTCAACCATCTGTACCTCTCATTTGCTTTATAGTTGCTGTAAGTTTATCATTGAGTAATAAGCGATAATCAATATCACTAAACACAGCTTCTAAGGTGTTGGAAAGCATCTATAGATTGTGTGACAATAAAAGCTCTACCGCCCATTGGAATTAAAAAGTTCCTGATGTTAAAAGGTCCTAAGCCCGCATCAGCTCAATAAATAAATCCTTACCCGCCTAAACATGATTCTCAAAGCTTTTGTCTAGCAACAGCAGTGGTTTGCTCATTATCAGAACCTGATGTAATACACATAGACAGCGGTATTCCGTCTTGTCCATAAATAATCCCATTTGTACAATAGGATTTGAGTCCTGTGTCTTTACTCACACCATATTTTCTTAAACCTTTCAGGTTACCCCACGCACCGGTTACTGCGTCTACATAGTCGTCATCATTTCGACTTTCTATTTCAAAGTACATGAGTCTGAACAGTCATAAAAGCATACAGAGGTGCTTCTCTTTTACTATCTTATTACTGGCTCATAGATAGAGATATATTCATCGTAATGATTGTACATTATATCAAGCGTACAGAAGTATATGCCTCCTGTAACCAGAGTCAGGCTGTTCCTTAATAGTCACGGGCATGCTTTGGTAGCAGTCAAAGCTTAGAGTCAGTAGTATGATTCTTGAATAGGTCAGAATCCATTTACCCGATTGGGACCAAACTGTATCTTTGGGCATCTTTGTGATACTCAAAGAATGATCCGATCTATAGTCATGATAAATCTGTTGAAGATATCCGATATTTACAAAAGTTTTGACTTGGATACTATATCATCTTTGATATGTTGGCTCTCATTAAAAGTCAAACTGATCTAAAAGCTTCACCGCTTTGATTATTTTTCGAGCCCGTTATATCTTTGGACCTCCTTAGCATACTCCCAGAAGATTAGGTCGGTAGTCTTTCAAAAGTTCAGAAATGTTTTCCTATACGAACTACATTTTTAGTAGAGTGGTCTCCATCACGGATTCCTCTTTGAATCAGATACGTAGGATCCTTTGATGTCATACCAAAGCTTCATACTTTATTATATCATATAATACAACACAAAATACAATAACCAAATAAAGATAAAGTTTACGACACATCAGGGTCTGCATTTACAAGGCTTTAGAGGACTTTTATATATGACTAGATGTTGAAAGAAGACCCGGCTGTCGTCCACAAAGGTGCGGTCTATAATCATGTGTATTGTCAT
>BNJU01005321.1_pt1 | contig 44929 bp, 56 predicted proteins | sample 8539281 | NCBI WGS metagenome assembly BNJU01 (sample SAMD00202456, study PRJDB9452) | human saliva metagenome | isolation source: human saliva | place: Japan
TATGGGGTTTTGAGATTTCTCAAAAATTACGACACATACCCTTACCTATTTTTACTTGACTTTTTAGGGTTGATACAGTATACTAGTGAAAAATTTAACCTTTAAGGAGCAGTCCAGAGAGGCTCACAAGGTGTCAGATAGAAAATAGATTACACAAACTTCGAATAAACACAGTTTATTTGATTCTTTTCTGTAAGTAGTCTTACTGAAACCTTGCAATTGCAAGGGTTTTTCTTTTCTGAACCTTTATAAAAATTTAAGGAGGAAAACGGTATGAGATCCAAATTGTAAAAACGCATGGGTGCTATTCGCTTGGAAACCATGAAAGTAGTGTCTCAAAAGGAAATCGCACCAGCAATCTTTGAACTCGTACTTCAAGGAGAAATGGTTGAAAGCTATGAAAGCTGGACAATTTCTACATTTGCGTGTACCTGATGATGCCCATCTCTTTGCGTCGTCCGATTTCAATCTCGTCTATAGATAAGGCTAAAAACAATGCCATCTTATTTATCGTATCGAAAGGTTCTGGTACAGCAATTTTTTTCAACCTTAAAAACAGGTGATAGCTTAGATGTTATGGGACCTCAAGGAAATGGATTTGATTTTGTCTGATTTAGACAAGCAGAGTCATGTTCTCCTAGTCGGTGGTGGAATCGAGTACCACCCTTACTGAAGTAGCTAAACAACTACATAAGAGTGGTGTGGAAATTACAACTGTTCTAGGATTTTGCGACCAAAGATGCAGTTATTTTGGAAGATGAATTATCCCAATACAGCAAAGTCTTTGTAACGACTGATGATGGCTCTTATAAAAACCCAGGAAATGTATCAGTAGTGATTAATGAATTTGATAACGAATTCGATGCAATTTACTCATGTGGAGCACCTGGTATGATGAAATACATCAATCAAACATTTTACGACCATCCAAGAGCTTATCTATCTCTTGAATCCCGTATGGCCTGTGGTATGGGGGCTTGCTACGCTTGCGTCTTGAAAGTACCTGATAGTGAAACAGTTAGTCAACGTGTGTGTGAAGATGGGCCTGTATTTAAAACAGGCACAGTAGTTTTATAAGGAGAGTGTCATGACTGCAAAATCGATTACAAGTTTCTCTACCAGGCTTAGAATTAAAGAATCCTATCATTCCCTGCATCAGGTTGTTTTGGCTTTGGTCAAGAATATGCCAAATACTATGATTTAGACATTTTAGGCTCTATCATGATTAAGGCAACTACCCTAGAACCACGTTTTGGAAATCCAACTCCACGAGTGGCAGAAACACCTGCAGGTATGCTCAACGCTATTGGTTTACAAAATCCAGGTTTAAAGGTCGTTCTCTCTGAGAAACTACCTTGGCTTCAAAGAGAATACCCAAATCTCCCTATTATTGCCAATGTTGCTGGCTTTTCAAAACAAGAGTATGCAGCCGTATCTCATGGAATTTCTAAGGCAACTAACGTGAAAGCCATTGAGCTCAATATCTCTTGTCCTAACGTTGATCATGGTAATCATGGTTTTTTAATTGGACAAGATCCTGAGTTGGCCTATGATGTGGTGAAGGCTGCCGTAGAAGCATCAGAAGTGCCCGTTTACGTTAAATTGACACCAAGTGTTACTGACATCGTAACCATTGCTAAGGCTGCAGAAGATGCTGGAGCTAGTGGACTCACCATGATCAATACCCTTGTTGGGATGCGTTTTGACCTTAAAACCAGAAAGCCGATTATCGCAAATGGGACAGGTGGCATGTCTGGACCTGCAGTATTTCCTGTAGCTCTAAAACTAATCCGTCAAGTAGCTCAAACAACTAAGCTTCCAATCATTGGTATGGGAGGAGTGGATTCAGCTGAAGCGGCCTTAGAAATGTATCTTGCAGGTGCCTCAGCAATCGGTGTCGGAACAGCCAACTTTACCAATCCCTATGCTTGTCCAGATATTATCGAAAATCTACCAAAAAGTCATGAGATAAGTACGGGATCGAAAGTCTAGAAATGTTGTGAAAAGAAGTCAGAGAAAGTTTGCTCTAAGTTTTATGTCCTGAATTCAGTCTAAATTGTTTTGAAAGCGCCATTTTTCTGGTATAATAAATACTATGATTATTACAGTACCTATTAAAACAGAAAAAGATATTGCAACACCAGGACCAAACGTCCTTGTACTAGGTTATTTTTGATGGAGTTCACCTTGGACATCAAAAATTATTTGAAAATAGCTTTCTAACATTGCTGCTGAAAAGCGCCAGGAGTAGCTCTAGTAACTTTAACGAATCACCAAAAACTAACTCTGAATCAATACTCACCTGAACACTTATTGCATATTTTGAATGCTAGCGAACGTGAACGTCGATTGAAGCGAGCTGGAGTTGAGAGCTTGTATTTGATGGATTTCACTAGTCGAGTAGCAAATATGACTGCTCAAGAATTTATTGATACATTTGTCAAGGAAGCGAAGGCAGATACGATTGTAGTTGGTTTTGACTATACTCTTGGTTCAGATAGAAAACAGCTGAGGATTTAAAAGAACTCTTCCATGGTGAAGTGGTTATTGTTCCACCAGTTGAGAGGATGAAAAGGGGAAAAATTAGTTCAACGCGTATCCGCCAAGCCATTCTAGAAGGAGATGTAAAAAGAAGCAGGCAAACTTTTTGGGATTTCCTTTACCAACGAGAGGTGTAGTGGTTCACGGAAAATGCTCGAGGTCGAACTATTGGCTTCCCTGACAGCTAATCTAGTCAACTTGGATCGGACTATATGCCAGCTGATGGTGTTTATGCCGTTGACGTTGAAATTCAAAGAAAAGTCTATCGTGGTATGGCGAGTCTAGGTAAAAATGAAACCTTTGATGGTGAAGAAGAGCGTTTTGAAGTTCATATCTTTTGATTTTTTCTGACGATATCTATGGAGAAACTGTCATCGTTTTCCTGGTTGGACCGTATCCGTGATATGGTAAAAATTTGATAGCGTTGATCAATTAGTCCAGCAACTTGAGCAAGATGAACAGATGGCAAGAAAATAGAATTTGAAATAATAGAGAGTTTGAGATTATCTCAAGCTCTTTTTATTTGTATTTTAGCTTAAGTTTGGGGAATCATCATAACTATTATATCAGGCTGAATAAAGAATAGTTCATTTCGACTTCTAAAAACATTGTTAGAAATGATAGTGAAAATGAACTTAGAATAGTACGCTATGAATTCTAAAAACATTTTTAGAGATTTATTTGACTTTCCTAACCTCTCTATTCATATCTTATTTCAATCCACTATATTTAACTTAAATCAACATTTTTAAATTAAAACTGACAAGTAGCTATATAAAAATTAGAGTATTATGAATAGAATATATCTTTTTTCTCCATTTTGCTTAAATAATAAGTGTTGTATTTTTATGATAGAAAAGTGTTTTTCTTCAATGTCTATCTTGATTTTTTTGAGTATCCTAAAAGGTTATGCTATACTAGAAATATGTTAGATTTGGAGAAATATGGTGTGACCATGTGGGAAGAGGACAAGATTCTCTCTTTCCGTCAAAATTATTAGCCTGGTATGACTGAAAAACAAGCAGGATTTACCATGGAGACGAAGCAAGAATCCTTATCATATCTGGGTATCTGAAATTATGTTGCAGCAGACTCGAGTTGATACCGTCATTCCCTATTATGAACGTTTTTAGACTGGTTTTCCGACCGTAGAAAGCTTAGCAAATGCTCCTGAGGAGCGCTTATTAAAAGCCTGGGAAGGACTTGGCTATTATTCTCGTGTCCGCAATATGCAAACAGCCGCTCAACAGATTATGAGCGAATTTGAAGGCAAGTTCCCGTCTACTTATGAAGGTATTTCAAGCTTGAAAGGGATAGGTCCCTATACAGCTGGTGCAATCTCTAGTATTGCCTTTAACCTTCCGCAGCCTGCAGTAGATGGCAATGTCATGCGCGTTTTGGCACGTTTATTTGAAGTCAATCATGATATTGGAAATCCTAGCAATCGAAAAATATTTCAAGCGATGATGGAAGTGCTGATAGATCCTGATCGTCCAGGTGATTTTCAATCAAGCTTTGATGGATTTAGGTTCAGATATTGAGGCTCCTGTTAATCCAAGACCTGAAGAGAGTCCTGTTAAGGAGTTCAGTGCTGCTTACCAACATGGGACCATGGATCGCTATCCCATTAAGGCTCCAAAGAAAAAGCCAATCCCTATTTATCTAAAGGCTCTTGTAGTGAAAAATAGTCAGGGTCAGTTTCTATTAGAAAAGAATGAAAGTGAGAAGTTACTTGCTGGCTTTTGGCATTTTCCCTTGATTGAAGTTGATGAATTCTCAGATCAGACTCAGGACTTGGATCTTTTTAGTCAAGTAGCGGAGCTAATTTTACAGTTTGGACCATCTCCACAGGAGAGTTTTGAACAGGACTATGATCTTGAAGTTGAGTGGCAAGATCTACGATTTGAAGAGATCAAGCACATTTTCAGCCATCGTAAATGGCATATCCAGATAATTGCAGGCCGAGTTACTGAGACACAGGAATATGCAGATAGAGAAGTCCTTGGTTAAGTCCAGAAGAATTTAACAATTATCCCTAGCTAAACCTCAGCAAAAGATCTGGCAAGCCTACTTGAAAAAGAAGCTGCTAGCATCGGTCTTTCGTGTCTTCTTTTACTTTTTGGTATAATGAGATAAGGAAAAAGGTGACTAAATGAAAAAAATACTAATTGTAGATGATGAAAAACCCATCTCAGATATTATAAAATTTAATATGACCAAGGAAGGTTATGAAGTTGTAACTGCTTTTAATGGTCGTGAAGCACTTGAACAATTTGAAGCTGAGCAACCAGATATTATTATCTTGGATTTGATGCTTCCAGAGATTGATGGACTTGAGGTTGCAAAAAACTATTCGTAAGACAAGTAGTGTTCCTATTATCATGCTTTCAGCAAAGGACAGCGAGTTTGATAAGGTTATTGGGCTTGAACTTGGAGCGGATGACTATGTAACCAAGCTGTTTTCAAATCGTGAACTACTAGGGCCCGTGTTAAAGCTCTTCTCCGTCGTACAGATCTTATCTCAGTTGATAGCCAAGAACCTGAAACAAAATTACAAAGTCTGCAGATTGGCGATTTGGAGATTTTACCAGATGCCTCATGTGGCTAAGAAATATGGTGAAGAGTTAGACCTAACCCACCGTGAATTCGAACTCTTGCATCATTTTAGCTTCTCATCTTGGACAAGTTATTACCGAGAACATCTTCTTGAAAACCGTTTGGGGATATGACTATTTTGGAGATGTCCGTACAGTTGATGTAACCATTAGACGTTTGCGCGAGAAGATTGAAGATACGCCAAGTAGACCTGAATACATCCTAACTCGTCGTGAGTAGGATATACATGAGAAATAATGATTGAGTAATTAGACAAACAATTTTGACGAGTGACTTTATCTATATCCTCATCCTAATTGGCTTTATTCTGTTAGTGTCTTTTCTCTTGCTTGAGAGTCGTCGTGATAATATTCGTTTGAGGCAGATCAATCAGAAAATAAAAGATTTGATTGATGGTGATTATTCTCAGGTTTTGGATATGCAGGGAAGCTCAGAGATAACTAATATCACTAACAATCTTAATGATTTGTCTGAAGTCATTCGTCTGACTCAAGAAAATCTGGAACAAGAGAGTAAAAGGTTGCATAGTATCCTGTCCTACATGACAGATGGAGTGCTTGCAACCAACCGTCGTGGGCAAATCATCATGATCAATGATATGGCCAAGAGACAACTTGGAGTTGAAAGGGATGATGCTCTTAATCAAAATATCTTAGAGTTACTCAAGATTGAAGAAGAGTATGAGCTGAGAGAACTTATTACTCAGAGCCCTGAGCTGATGATTTATTCGCAGAATCTTAATGGCGAATATATCAGTTTGCGCGTTCGTTTTGCCTTGATTCGTAGAGAGTCTGGCTTTATCTCTGGTTTAGTAGCAGTTCTACATGATACGACTGAACAAGAGAAGGAGGAACGTGAGAGAAGGCTTTTCGTTTCGAACGTTAGTCATGAGTTGCGTACACCCTTGACAAGTGTAAAATCTATTTGGAGGCCTTTGGACGAAGGAGCGCTGACAGAACCAGTTGCTCCAGATTTTATCAAGGTTTCTTTTTGGATGAAAACCAACCGTATGATGCGGATGGTGACGGATCTCTTGCATCTATCACGGATTGACAACGCAACTAGTCACTTAGATGTTGAGTTGATAAACTTTACGGCCTTTATCACTTTTATCCTTAATCGTTTTGATAAAATGAAAAAGTCAAGATGAGGAGAAGAAGTACGAGTTGGTGAGAGATTATCCGATTACTTCTGTTTGGATTGAGATTGATACAGATAAGATGACCCAGGTGATTGACAATATCCTGAATAACGCTATCAAGTATTACGCAGATGGTGGAAAAATCACTGTTAACATGAAAACTACGGATGATCAGATGATTTTGTCCATCTCCGACCAAGGTTTGGGGATTCCTAAAGAAGATTTACCAAAAGATTTTGACCGTTTTTATAGGGGTTGATAAGGCTAGAAGTCGTGCTCAAGGAGGAACAGGACTAGGATTGGCTATCGCCAAGGAAATCATCAAGCAACATAAGGGCTTTATCTGGGCCAAGAGTGAATATGGCAAGGGATCTACCTTTACTATCGTACTTCCATACGATAAGGATGCCGTGAAAGAAGAAATTTGGGAGGATGAACTAGAAGACTAGAATGAGTGATATCGGTTTTTAAATACAGTATTTTAGCATCGGGTTCCAGTGGAAATTCATTTTACTTGGAAACACCAAAAAAGAAAATTTTAGTAGATGCAGGACTCTCTGGCAAAAAAATTACAAGCCTTTTGAGTGAAATCAATCGTAAACCAGAGGATTTGGATGCTATCTTGATTACGCATGAACATTCAGACCATATCCACGGCGTGGGCGTTCTGGCTCGTAAGTACGGCATGGATCTTTATGCCAATGAGAAAACCTGGCAGGCTATGGAAAATAGTAAGTATCTTGGTAGGTTGACTCGTCTCAAAAGCATATTTTCGAGATGGGAAAAACTAAAACCTTTGGCGACATCGATATCGAGAGTTTCGGTGTGAGTCATGATGCAGTGGCGCCCCAGTTTTATCGTTTTATGAAGGATGATAAGAGCTTTGTCATGCTGACGGATACGGGCTATGTTAGTGACCGGCATGGCTGGCATTGTCGAGAATGCAGATGGCTCACCTGATCGAGTCAAATCATGATGTGGAAATCTGCAGAGCAGGATCTTACGCATGGCGACTCAAACAACGCATCCTGTCTGATCTAGTCATCTCTCAAATGAAGATGGAGCAGATGCCATGATTCGTACACTAGGTAATCGTACTAAGAAGATTTACTCTAGCCATTTGTCTAAGGAAAATAATATCAAGGAAACTGGCCCACATGACCATGGTCAATCAGTTAGCTCAGGCAGATCTGGGAGTAGGAGGAGACTTTCAAGTTTGCGATACTTCACCAGACACTCGCAACACCACTGACTGATATATAGAGAGGAACGCCGAGAGGTGTTCTTTTTATATTGACTGAGTTCTTAAAAAGTACAATGGTATTACCAATAATTCTAGGAGAATAAACATGCCGACTATTACATTAAAAAGTTTCCGAAGCAGATAAAACATTTTATGAAAGCCATGGCTAAGTTTGAAGGAGTTTCTTATCCGAGTTGATACGAACAAAAACTTTAGAAGCTTTTAGAGGATGAATATGATGCTCGTGTAGCAGATTTAGCTTATCAAGAGCATTTAGAAGACTTGGAAAAGGACTTAAACCCCATTACTTGGGAAGAAATGATGCATGATCTAGGGTTGGAGGAAGATTAACTTGCAAGCTAGTTCCAACAAGACGATTTATCAAACAACTAAAAGAAATTAGATTGTTATACGCAGATACTAATTAAAAAGTATCTAGAAAATAAGGTTTTTAGAGGATCCAAGAAGGCATGGGAAAGCTTTGGTGGGGAATTCATTTGGGCAATGGCGGTACCGAATTGGTAATTATCGAGTTATATGCACATTGTAGATGATGAACTGATAGTCTCTACTTTAGAAATAGGTCATCGTAGAGATAATTCTTAATTTCTTTTTCAAATAAATTTTCATTTTCTAAAATATGATATAATAGGGTTTTACAATATAAGAAAGGTTGCTTATGACAATAGATATTAGTGAAGAACAGTTGGCTCTGGAGTCGGCTGACTTATTAAAAATTCTTTTAAAAGATCGAACGACAAAGAACAATATTGTTTGGGCGACACATTCTTATGAATTGTTGGGAAAAGGATTTGCTCCAAGTGATCGCATCACCCAAGTAGGGTGACGGGAACCTATGCAAGCTTGATTCAACCTCGTTCGAAAAGTCCAAGTATGAGCAAAAAGACAGAACCAAGATTCGAGCGGAGGTATTTACGCCTACATGGTTGGTTGAAAAGCAAAATGCTTATGTGGAAGATGAGCTTGAAGCTCTAGCGCTTGAAGAATATATCAAAGTCCGCTGGCTAGAAATTACCTGTGGTGAGGCTCCTTATATGGTAACCCGCTATGATACAGTAACTGGAGAGGAAATTCCACTGTCTGAGCGAGTTGGTTTTGTTGATAGAAAATTGCAGCGCATTAGTCGTGAGGTTACAGAAGAAGCCACCTTCTATGAACTTGTAAAAAGAAGTTTACCGTGCTTCCTATGGCTATGAGTATCAAGGAGATTCCCTGCTTTTGGCGCGTGAAAATCTTTTAGCAACCTTTGAGGATTACTATCTAGCTAAGACTGGAAATCAACCAACATTAGAGCAAAAAGAAAAGAAATTGCAGACCATTATCTCTTATAACGTCTTTCAGATGGATGGACTGAAAAAGCAGTCCATATTCAGCTAAACAAGGACACTCTCAACAGTGAGCTTTTGTTCGCTGATGAACTGGAAGTCCAAGAAGTAGAAGAATCTAAAACCCAAATCAAAGACTGGAAAAGAATAAGATGATAGGTTTTGAGCGCTTATCTAGTGAGGAAAGTGAAATGAAATTTGATGTCGTGATAGGGCAATCCGCTGTATCAGAGGAAATTGAAGGAGCAAATACTCAAACAAGGCCTATTTATCATTTCTTTATAGATGAATCTTATAAAATTTCAGATAAAACTGTGTTAGTTACTCCAGCTAGATTTCTCGCGAATACAGGAGGAACTCCCAAAAATGGAATTATAAATGTTAAATAGTAGACATTTAAAAGTTAAATTCTATGAATTAAAGAGTAATAAAGTTCCCAGGGACAGATATTAAAGGCGGTGCTGTGATTACGTATCATGATAAGAATAAAGAATTTGAACCTATCGAGACTTTCATCTCCGATCCTTTACTTGATAGTATCTATAGGAGTAAAAAGCTTCAAGAACCATCACATCAGGAATTATGTATGACTCAGATAGTCACAAGTTGACAGACATTATGTTTGAAGATTTTTCCGGAACTAATCTCTAGAACTGATTTAAGTCACAGAAAAAGCTGTTTCTACAAATATTTTTGGAACGATACCTGAGGTATTTAAAGATAAAGTAGATTCGAAGCCAGAATATGTTCAAATAATTGGACGAGAGAAAAACGGGCGCCTGTAAAATATCTAAAAAGAATATTTACGAGAGTATCCTAACCTGCTCTTTGGAAAATTATTTTACCAAAGGCAAATGGTAGCGGTGCATTGAGGAAGTACTATCAACACCCCTAATCGAGGAACCCTAATCGGTATTCCCAAACGTTTATATCTATTGGAAAGTTTGACACAAAAATAGAAGCAGAGGCTTTGTTTTAAGTATATTAAAAACCAAATTTGCAGAGTTATGTTAGGTATTTTGAAATTGACGCAAGATAATCCTCCAGCAACTTGGGCAAAAAGTCCCTCTCAAGACTTTTACGATCAATTCGGACATTGATTGGACACAATCAGTGGCTGATATTGACCGTCAGCTCTATCAAAAAATATGACCTTTCTCCCTGAAGAGATTTCTTTATTGAGACTCATGTAAGGAGATGGATTAGAAAAATACTTTTTGTTTGACATATAGCGCCCAATGATCTATAATAGATTGTATAGGATTAGGTCAGGAAGCATACGATGCCCTGACCCTTTTTGTTTTTATAGGAGATTAGTTTGAAGCGACATAAAACATTCAATCAACAATTAACGATTTTTAAGAAATAGGGAGTTGTAGTCCCAACGAATGGCAAAACCAAAGAGATTTTTAGAACAAGAAAAATTATTACAATGTTATAAACGGCTATAAAGATTTATTTTTAGTAAAGGATAGCAATAATCTCCTGTTGAGCCTGAACTTTTATCTAGAAGGTACTCATTTTAACGAACTCAAAGCCCCTATTTTTTTATTTGACAGGGAATTACGAATATTATTATTGAAATATTTATTGATATTCGAAAACTCAATAAAAACTACGATTGCATATGAATTTTTCCAAAAAAATATTCTCGAAAGAATGCTTATTTAGATATTGCAAATTTTGTCGATAATGACCCTAAAAAGGTTCTTCAACAAATCTCTATCTTAACAAAGACTATTCATGATAAGGTAGATAGGACAGGGGCTATTAAGCACTACATTGAAGAGCATGGAGAAGTCCCACTTTGGGTTTTAGTTAATTTTCTTACGATGGGAAACATTGCTAATTTTTACAATATTTTTAACGGATAGCATGAAGAATATCATTGCAAAGTTTTTATACAGACAAGTACAGAACACAAAATAAAAGATCATACATTTAGACTTTCTAGTGCAGATTTAAGCGCTTGTTTGAAAGTGGTTAACTTAGTTAGAAATATCTGTGCACATGATGAACGACTGTATAATGTTAATTTAAGAAGTGTCAGAGTTTCCCAGATAGCAAATCATTTTTGGGATTAGCAGATATGATAATAAACGTTTCATAGTGGTCATTCTATTTTTAAAAGTTGTACTTGATAAAAAGATTTTCAAAGATTATATAAAGCTTTGATGCATTTATTTAAACAGTACGCTGATGAATTCAAAACAGTAGTATTTAATGACATTTTTAAAAGACTATGGGAATCGACTTAACTGAGTTGGAAAAATTAGCCTAATTTCATTTTTAAAAAGGAACACGTATGTCAGTTGAGATTAAAATAAAAAAGAAAATTGATCCTAAAATCTATGCTTACACTACACCGACTGTAACCAGTAATGAGGGCTGGATTAAGATTGGTTATACGGAGCGTGATGTAACGCAACGGATTAAAAGAACAAACGCATACTGCTCATATAGATACAGATATCTTATGGACGGCTGCTGCAGCCTATACGGAAGAACCTGATAAGGGAAAGACTTTTAAGGACCATGATTTCCACCATTTCCTTTCTTTCCATGATGTGGAACGTCGTCCTAAGACGGAATGGTTCTATTTTAATGGGACTCCTGAAAAATCTAAAAATCTTTTTCGATAAGTTTGTTCAGCATGACTTTGTCAGGTTATCAGCCTGGAAAAGGACATGATTATACTCTGCGACAAGAGCAAGAAGAAGCGGTTACTAAGACCTTAGCTTATTTCCAAGAATCATCCAGGAGGCAAGTTCCTCTGGAATGCTAAGCCACGCTTTGGTAAGACCTTGTCTACCTATGACCTAGCTCGTCGGATGGAAGCTAGTCAATGTCCTGATTGTAACAAACAGACCTGCCATTGCTAATTCGTGGTATGATGATTTCGAAACATTCATAGCAGGTCAAACGACTTACAAGTTTGTTTCAGAGTCAGATAGCTCTTTAAAAATCGTCCAACATTGTCACGAAAAGAATTTGTTGGCCTTTTTAGATGATGATGTACGACAACTTGCTTTTATCAGTCTTCAAGACTTGAAAGTTCTGCTTATCTAGGTGGAGATCATAATAAACTCAAATGGGTAACTGACCTACATTGGGATTTGTTAGTCATGATGAGGCTCATGAGCGAGTTGATACTTTTAAGACAGATCAAGCCTTTAACAAGATTCGTCGGAATTTTACTTTACATCTTTCTGGAACTCCATTTAAGGCACTAGCTAAAGGGAGATTTTACAGAGGAACAGATCTACAACTGTCTTATGCTGATGAGCAGGCAGCAAAAACTACTTGGTCGCCTGAGCAAGAAGAGGAGAATCCACATGAGAGCTTGCCCTCAGTTAAATCTCTTTACCCATCAAATGTCTCAGATGATTGACGAAGAGTTAGAAAAAGGTGCTCAACTAGATGGTGAAAATATCGATTATGCTTTTGACTTGAGTGAATTTTTCGCTACAGATGATAAAGGGAAATTTGTCCATGAACAAGATGTCAGAAATTGGCTAAATACTCTATCAAGCAATGAAAAGTATCCATTTTCAACCAAAGAACTTCGGAACGAACTCAAACATACTTTTTGGTTGTTGGAGCGTGTAGCCTCAGCTAAAGGCCTTAAAAAGCACTACTAGAAGAACACCCCATCTATGAAAACTATGAGATTGTTCTAGCTGCTGGTGACGGACGTATGTCAGAGGAAGATGATAAGGTCAAACTCAAATCCTTAGACTTGGTTAGATGCTATAGCAGATAATGACCAAAAACCATTACCCTATCCGTCGGTCAGTTGACGACAGGTGTGACAATCCCTGAATGGACAGGCGTATTGATGTTATCAAACTTGAAATCACCTGCGCTTTATATGCAAGCTGCCTTCCGTGCACAAAATCCATATTCATGGAGCGATAGCAAAAGGAAATCACTTCCGCAAAGAAAGAGCCTATGTATTTGACTTTGCGCCAGAAAGAACCTTGATACTTTTCGATGAGTTTGCCAATAACTTATCTCTTGCAACTGCTGGAGGTGGAGGAACTTCCGCAACTCGTGAAGAAAACATTAGAGAATTACTAAATTTCTTCCCTGTGATAGCAGAAGACCGTGCAGGTAAGATGGTTGAAATTGATGCCAAGGCAGTTCTAACCATACCTCGTCAGATAAAAAGCTGAGAAGTTCTCAAACGAGCTTTTATGTCCAATCTCTTGTTGATAATATCAGCGGCATTTTCCAAGCTAGTCAAACCGTTCTAGACATTTTAAAATGAACTACCAGTTGAAAAAGGAAGGTGTTACAAACACCTTCTGCACTACTAGACTTTTTCAGATGTTACAGAAGTCGATGATGAGGGCAATGCAGAAGTTGACCATGAAATTGTGGTTAATCAGCAAATGCGACTTTTTGGTGAAAAAGTTTATGCGTTGGGTGAGTCAGTTACAGAGTTGGTCACTGAGAATGAAGACAAAACCCAAAAACAGCTGGTCAATGACTTGAGCAAGACAGTTTCTTCAGTGATAGTAGAGGAATTGAAAGCTGGATATGATCTGAAAACTCGGGAAACAGACCAAATCAAGAAAGAAATTTCCAAAACATTTGAGAATGAAAGTTCGAAAAATGAGATAGAACGTAAAAATTTCTGAAGCTCATATCAAGGAAGAGTTGCAGCAACAGCTCAAGGAAACAAAATAATAAGGAACAGAAAGATAAGATTCAAGAAGATCTTGAAAAACGAATAGAAGAAAAATAATCTCATTCACAAAGAAAAAGCTAGAACAAACACTCAAAAAAGAAGTGGAAAAATGCCTGAAAAAGTTCATCGAACAGTTGAGATAAAACGTGTGAGAGCAGTTGAAACAATCCGCTCAGGATGAGATTCGTGATCACCTTCGAGGATTTGCGAGAACAATTCCTAGTTTTTATCATGGCTCTATGGTGATCCATCTCTAACACTTGATAATTTTGACACCTTTTGTTCCTGAACATAGTTTTTATGAAGTAACAGGGATTACGATTGATCAATTTAGATATTTTGAGAGATGGTGGGCAAGATTTTACAGGACATCTATTCGATCGAGCAACATTTGATGAAGCCATTCAAGAATTTCCTCGTAAGAAAGAGAATTGGCAGATTATTTTAAAGATCAGAAAGAAGATATTTTTGACTATATTCCACCGCAGAAAACCAATCAGATTTTTCACCCCTAAACGAGTGGTAAAGAGAATGGTGGATGATCTTGAAAAGAAAACCCAGGTATCTTTGATGATCCATCTAAGACATTTATTGATTTGTACATGAAATCAGGCCTCTATATTGCAGAATTGGTTAAGCGTCTATATAATAGCGTAGGTATGCAAGAAGCTCTTTCCAAATCCTGAAGGACGCTTAAAAACATATCCCTTGAAAAATCAAGTTTATGGATTTGCACCCTTCAGAAATTATCTACAACATTTCACTAATTTTATCTTTTGGAAATCTCTCCCAAGATATTAGTAGAAAGAACTTTGTTTTAGAAGATACCATTCCTGCTGCTAAAGAAGGAAGGATTCAGGAGCTGGTTGATTCCTATTTTGAAAATAATTAAAAAGAAGGCATTGACCTTCTTTTTATATCTCTTTACAATCCTGCAAATTCTTTGATTTCTTGTAGCTGACATAGAAGAGTCATAACGGACATTGATTTGTCCATCTGCAATGTGAACAAATCCTGGTACAGTTGGGATTTCCGTAGCGTGAGCGGAAGTGCTTGTAACTCATTGAGCTTGGTTCTTCACTATTGATGAAGTAGATGTGAGCTTTGGTTTCAGCTACGACACCTGCCAATGTACCAGCAAACTTTACGGCAGTAAGGGCAAGTTTTACGACCGATAAAGAAGGTTGCAGTTTCTTTTTTTATCAAGAGCTTCTTGAGCACGCGCAACGGTGTGACTTCAAGGTCTTTGATGTTTTCTAAAAATTGTTCCATGAGATTACTCGCTTTTCATTGATAAGTCTAGTATGCCATAAAGTTTCTAAAATTGCTTAGATTTTGATACGAAAAGATGAGATTGGTTTGTCTCATCTTTTATAGATTTTATTTTACAAAAGCATTGATTTCTGCTTCGATGTTAGCAATCTTAGCTTGGGATTCTTCGTTGGTTTTCACCCACAACTGCAATGTAGAACTTGATTTTTGGTTTCTGTACCTGAAGGGCGAACTGCAATCCATGAACCGTCATGCAGAGTGTATTTCAACACATCACTTGGAGGAGTTATTAGCTTGTAACAGTTCCATCAGCAGCAGTAGCATGTTTGAGCCTTGAAGTCTTCTACGACAGTGATAGCTGTTGTGTTCCATTCTTTTGGAGCATTGTTGACGGAATTTAGCATAATTGCTTTGATTTGTTCTGCACCATCGACACCAGAAAGGGTAACAGAGATAGTCTTTTCTGCGTAGTAGCCGTACTCTTTGTAGATTTCTTCGATACCGTCAGCAAGTGTCAAACCACAGTGAACAGTGTAGGCAGCAAGTTCAGCAACGACAAGAACAGCTTTGAATAGCATCCTTTATCACGTGCAAATGGTTTAATCAAGTAACCGAAGCTTTCTTCAAAATCCCATCATGTAAGTGTGGTTGTGTTTTCTTTTCTCAGATTCCTTGAATTTTTCAGCGATAAATTTGGAAACCTGTCAAAACGTTGAACATGGTTGCGCCGTAGCTTTCAGCAATCTTTCGTTACCAAGTCAGTTGATACGATAGATTTTACATAGGGCTGCATTTTCAGGAAGAGTTCCAGCATTTTTGTGGGCTTCAAGATGTATTTTGCCATGATGGCACCGATTTGGTTCCCTGAAAGGTTACAGGTAGCTACCATCTTTTGAAGAACTTCAACACCAACACGGTCAGCGTCTGGGTCAGTTGCCACAAGAACATCTGCACCAACTTGGCGACCAGGTTCTTCAGCAAGGGCAAAGGCTGCTTGGCTTTCCTGGGTTTGGAGATTTTACAGTTGAGAAGTCTGGATCTGGAGTTGCTTGAGCTCAACGACTTGAACAGAATCAAATCCTGCTTGAGCAAGAGCACGACGAGCTAACATTTCACCAGTACCATGAAGTGGAGTGTAGACAATCTCATGTCTTTACCAAATTCTTCAATCAAGGCAGGGGTTGATATTTACGTCCTTAACTCTCTTTAGGTATTCACGTCAACAGCTTCGCCGATGACTTCAAAATCAGCCAGAAGCTTTTTCAGCCCACATCAGCAACTTCAACTGCAAATGGATTTTTCGATTGCACGGATATAAGTAGTCAAAGCGTCCGCGTCGTGTGGAGGCATTTGTCCACCGTCTTCACCGTAAACCTTGTAACCGTTAAATGGAGCAGGGTGTGGCTGGCTGTGACCATAATACCTGCGAAACAGTTGAGGTGACGAACTGCAAATGATAAGTTCTAGGAGTTGGACGAAGGCTTTTCAAATACGTAAGATTTGATGCCGTGTTTAGCAAGAACTGCCGCAGATTCAAAAGGCAAACTCTGGTGAGAAGTGACGGCTATCAGTAGGCGATTGCGACACCACGTTCTTTTTCTGTTTCCACCTTTTGACTCAATCAAACGAGCCAATCCTTCAGTAGCTTGACGAACAACGTAGATGTTGATGCGGTTTGTACCAGCACCAATCAAGCCACGCATACCTGCAGTACCAAATTCAAGATTTGTATAGAAGGCATCTTCCTTAGTTTTTTCGTCCATATTTTCCAAATCTTGACGAAGGTAGTCAGGAAGCTCCGCAAAATCAACCCATTTCTGGTAATTTTCTTGGTAAGACATTAAAATTTCTCCTTTTTGTAAATTGTTTTAACCGTTCACATTATAGCACTTTTTAGCGTTTTAGTAAAACGGTAGCATAATTTTCAGAAAAGTAGTGACATATGCCTGTTTATCAAGTCTTGAATGCCTTAGGGAAACATGCTATACTAACTGTATGATTATTTTACAAGCTAATAAAATTGAACGTTCTTTTGCAGGAGAGGTTCTTTTTGATAATATAAACCTACAAGTAGATGAAAGAGACCGTATTGCACCTCGTTGGAAAAATGGTGCTAGGAAGTCTACTTTGCTCAAGATATTGGTTGAGAAGAGGAGCCAACCACGGTGAAATCAATCAGAAAAAGATATTTCCCCTCTTATCTAGCTCAGGATAGCTGTTTGAGTCTGAGAACACCATTTACGATGAAATGCTTCATGTATTTGATAACTTGCGTCGTACTGAAAGACAACTTCGCCAGATGGAGTTGGATATGGGGGAAAAGACTGGAGCAGAACTAGATAAACTCATGTCTGACTATGATCGCCTATCAGAAAGATTTTACCCTCGTCAGGCTGGAGATTTACCATGAAGCCGATATTCGTGCTATCTTAAATGGCTTCAAGTTTGACGAGTCTATGTGGCAGATGAAAATTGCAGAGTTATCTGGTGGTCAAAATACTCGTCTAGCGCTAGCCAAAATGCTCCTTGAAAAAGCCTAATCTCTTGGTTTTGGACGAACCGACTAACCACCCTAGATATTGAAACTATTGCCTGGTTAGAAAACTATTTGGTTAATTATAGTGGTGCTTTAATTATCGTCAGCCATGACCGTTATTTCCTCGATAAGGTTGCGACCATAACACTCGACTTAACCCAACATTCTTTAGATAGATATGTAGGAAACTACTCGAGCTTTTGTAGAGCAGAAGGATCTGAAGCTCGCAACTGAGGCAAAAACTACGAAAAACAACAGAAAGAAATTGCTGCCTTAGAAGACTTTGTTAACCGGAAATCTTGTTCGAGCATCGACAACCAAACGTGCTCAATCTCGACGCAAGCAACTGGAGAAAAATGGTGCGCTTGGACAAAGCCCGATGCTGGTAAAAAGTCAGCTAATATGACCTTCCATTCTGATAGAGTATCTGGTAATGTTGTTTTGACAGTGGAGAATGCTGCTATTGGCTATGATGGTGAAATCTTATCAGAACCCATCAACCTTGATCTTCGTAAGATGAACGCTATTGCCATTGTTGGTCCCTAACGGTATTGGTAAGTCAACCTTTATTAAATCCATTGTGGACCAGATTCCTTTATCAAGGTGAGAAGCGCTTTGGTGCTAATGTTGAGGTTGGTTACTATGACCAGACTCAGAGCAAACTAACACCGAGTAATACAGTCTTAGACGAACTCTGGAATGATTTCAAGCTGACTCCTGAACTAGAAATTCGTAATCGCCTAGGTGCCTTCCTATTCTCAGGTGATGATGTTAAAAAATCAGTTGGCATGCTGTCAGGTGGAGAACGAGCTCGTTTGCTTCTGGCTAAACTTTCCATGGAAAACAACAACTTCTTGATCCTCGATGAGCCGACAAACCACTTAGATATCGATAGCAAGGAAGTCTTGGAAAATGCCCTGATTGACTTTGATGGTACTCTTCTATTTGTCAGCCACGACCGTTATTTCATCAACCGTGTAGCCACTCACGTGCTGGAATTATCTGAGAATGGATCAACACTTTATCTTGGTGATTATGACTATTATGTTGATAAAAAGGCAGAGCTAGTAGCTAGTCAAGCGGAAGAAGCGGCAGCTGTTAACCAAGAAAAAGAAGTTTCTCCAGTTAATGACTACCAAGCACAAAAAGAGAGTCAAAAAGAACTGCGTAAATTAATGAGACAAATCGAAAGTCTTGAGACAGAAATCGAAGAGCTGGAAACTCAAGCCCAAGCTATCTCTGAACAAATGCATACCACTCAATGATGCGATGAACTCATGCAATTACAATCAGAACTGGATAAAATTAGCCATCGTCAGGAAGAAGCTATGCTGGAGTGGGAAGAATTGTCGGAGCAGGTGTAAGATGGAAAATCTTGGAAAAGTCTTTCGTGAATTTCGAATCAGTAAAATTACTCTCTTAAAAGAAGCTGCAGGAGAGGCCTGTTCGACCTCCCAATTATCCCGCTTTTGAATTGGGGAGTCGGATCTGGCTGCATCTCGTTTCTTTTGAAATATTAGATAATATTCACGTGACGATTGAGAATTTTATGGATAAGGCCAGAAATTTTTCAACATCATGAGACATGTCGGCTTGATGGCTCAGATTATTCCGCTTTACTACTCAAATGATATTGCAGGTTTTCAAAAGCTTCAAGAAGAACAACTTGAAAAAGCTAAGAGTTCAACAAATCCCCTCTATTTTGAGCTGAACTGGATTTTGTTACAAGGTCTGATTTGTCAAAGAGATGCTAGCTTCACTATGAAGCTAGTAGATCTGGATAAGGTGGCAGATTATCTTTTTCCAAACAGATGAATGGACCATGTATGAGTTAATCCTCTTTGGCAATCTCTATAGCTTTTATGATGTGGACTATGTTGCTCGCCTTGGTAGAGAAGTGATGGAGCGTGAAGATTTCTACAAAGAAATTGGTCGCCATCGAAAACTGGTCTTGATTTTAGCTCTTAACTGTTACCAGCATTGTTTACGAACATCTTGCTTTTTGAAAATGCCAGCTACTTTTGAAGCTTTATAGAGAAGATCATAGGTAAGAGCATCAAACTCTATGAGCGTAATGTTTTTCCACTTTCTTAAAAGGATTTGCTCTTTATCAGAAGGGCAAAAAGAAGAAGGTTGTAAACAAAATGCAGGAAGCCATGCATATTTTTGATGTGCTAGGTCTTCCGGAGCAGGTAACTACTATCAGGAACATTACGATAAATTTGTAAAAGATTAATTTCCCAAATACGGGAAAAATAAGAAACTCCTTCAAGTTTTGATACAATAGTTTCAAAATTTGAGAGGAGTTTTTATGAATCGATATGCAGTACAGTTGATTAGTCGTGGAGCTATTAACAAGTTAGGAAATATGCTCATGATTATGGAAATAGTGTTTTGGTTGGCATCGATGGGAACGATTGGGCAAACCGTTCTAGGGATTTATCAGATCTCTGAACTCGTTACATCCATATTAGTTAATCCCTTTTGGAGGTGTGATTTCAGAATCGTTTTTCACGTCGCAAGATTTTGATGACAACAGACTTGGTTTGTGGGATTCTTTGTCTGCTATTTCTTTTATCAGAAATGATAACTGGATGATTGGAGCTTTGATCTTTGCTAATATTGTCCAGGCCATTGCCTTTGCATTTTTCTCGCACTGCCAATAAAGCCATTATAACGGAAGTTGTAACAAAGGACGAGATAGTGATCTATAATTCTCACTTGGAGTTAGTTTTGCAGGTTGTAGGAGTCAGTTCTCCTGTGCTTTCTTTCCTTGTTTTACAATTTGCTAGGCTCCATCTGACGCTCTTATTAGATGCTTTGACCTTTTTCATCGCTTTTGCCCTAGTCGCTTTACTTCCCAAAAAAGAACCAAAGGTTCAAGAGCAGAAGAGTTTTACAGGAAAGATATTTTTGCAGATATCAAAGATGGCTTGCACTATATCTGGCATCAAAAAGAAATTTTCTTTCTCTTGTTAGTGGCTTCCAGCGCGAATTTCTTTTTTGCAGCTTTTGAGTTTTTGCTCCCTTTTTCAAATAAACTTTATGGTGTAGACGGAGCCTATGCAACTATCTTAACCATGGGTGCAATTGGCTCAAATCGTCAGACATTGATTGCAAAATAAATTTAAATCAACTATGAATACACTTTTGTTCTTATTGATCCTCACAGGAGTAGGAGTTTTCATGATGGGCTTGCCACTACCTAATTTTCTCACTTTTTTCAGGAAACCTAGTCTGTGAACTCTTTATGACAATTTTTAATATTCACTTCTTTACTCAGGTACAAACCAAGGTTGATGGAGACTATCTGGGGAGGGTATTGAGTACCATTTTTACACTAGCAATTCTCTTTATGCCGATTGCGAAAGGGTTAATGACCTTTCTACCAAGCGTTCATTTAGGGTTCCTTTTTAATTATCGGTCTTGGAGTTATTTTTACTTTTCGTTGGTATCGATAGTCTATATTCAAAGACAGAAGAAGGATTCGAGTGAGCAAAATCAAAATTGAAGATAAAATTAAGTAAATCTGCCCATTATAAAACGTATCGTATCAACTCTCTTGTGTACTGATCCCAAAAAGTTAGACAATTAATTTAAGCAAAGGATTTAGTTCTGTATTGTACAGGACTAAGTCCTTTTAGTTTTACCTTAATTCGTTTGTTGTTGTAGTAATCAATATAGTCTACAATAGCTTGTTCCAAGTGCTCAAGTGACTGAAACGTATTCTCATAACCATAAAACATTTCAGTCTTAAGAATGCCAAAGAAAGATTCCATCATACCGTTATCTGGGCTATTCCCCTTACGTGACATAGATGGTTGGATTCCCTTATTCTTTAAAAAATGATGATAAAAATCGTGTTGGTATTGCCATCCTTGGTCACTATGGAGAATCGTATTCTCATAGTACTTCTCTGTGAAGGCCTGTTTTAACATGCTCTTCACTTGTTCCAAGTTCGGTGAAGTAGAAAGATGATAAGCGATGATTTCGCTGTTGAAACCATCTAAAACGGGCGATAAATAGAGTTTCTGAGTGCTATTTGGAATGGTAAACTCTGTCACATCCGTATAACACTTTTCCATTGGTTTGGTTGCTTCAAATTGGCGTTGAATAAGATTATCTGCCTTCTTGCCAACGTCTCCTTTATGAGAAGAATATTTTCGTTTCTGTCGCATTTTAGCTTGTAAATTGAGTACTTTCATCAAGCGTTGAACTCTTTTATGATTTACCAGATATCCACGATTTCTTAGTTCTAAATGAATCCGACGATAACCATAATTTCCCTTATGTTCGATAAAAATGGATTGAATTTTAGCTTTAAGCTCTTGGTCCTTATCTGGTTTGTCTAGCTGTTTCAAGTGATAGTAGTAGGTCGAACGAGCTAGTTTAATGGCTTTTAGAAGAATATCTAACGAAAACTCAGTCATTAATTCTTGAACAATTTCTGTCTTTCTTCTTTCTCTTTTTCCTCCTTCAATTGGAGTTCTCTTAACTTTTTAGGATAGCATTCTCCGCTCTCAGGTACTCATTTTCTGTGAAGACGTTCTAATTCTGTCCTCTCTTCGGGTCTCGTTTTGGCTTACGTCCCATTTTAGGTACTCTCCCTCTTGTTTTCTCAACAATAGTATACCCGTTTTTCTTGTATTGTGCTAGCCAATTAAGAAGTATCGTACGACTTGGGAGACCGTATTCAAGAGAAACTCTATCTTTAGTCCAGCCTTCATGTAAGACTTTATGAATCATTTCTTGTTTTAAATCAGGAGAATAGTAACGATTTTTTCCTTTTTTGACGAACTCTATTCCATAACGATCAATCAATTTAATCATGTACTCATATTAGAATTGTTTTATCCCAAATTTATTTGAAAGCTTCTGCTAAGCTATATCCTTGTTTTCTAAGTTCATAGATCTGAACTTTATCATCATAAGTTAATTTCATAATGAAAAACACCCCAAAAGTTAGATTTTGTGTCTAACTTTTGGGGTGCAGTTCATGTGAGTCTTGATATTATACGTTTTAATTTTTAAAGACTTTTTAACTATTTTCTACGATTTGTTAAACTTATCAAGGTTAAAAATGCTACAAGACAGTAGCCATCCTGAAGTTTCTATCTTATTTTTAATACTAATTGAGTTATAAAAGGGCATGCTCAAATAACACCTCATCTGTATACAATAAAATGGACTAGGTAATCATTTTAGGAATTGACCGATTACAATAGTATAGATCCGTGAATGCCATCTGCTTCAGTCTCTGTTAATGTAGTAATAAAGGGTGTAGGGATTCTATTTTTAAAAGGATTTTTCTAAGAACGAAACTCCAATTAGAAAAGAGGAGCAATATGAAGCAATCACTTGAATTTTTAAGAAAAAGAATCACCGATAAGATGCCCTGAGAAATGGTAGCAATCTTTTGAAGACTTGTGTCGTGAGCCTATTGAGGATGAGATGATTTTAGTTTGAAACAGGACATTTACAAGTATATCTGATAAACCATTGTTTCAACTATCATTAGTAAGGTAGCTCCAAATGAAGATGAAGAGTTTTATCAAGTTCACCTTGATATTTTCTATGAAGCAAGTCAAGACAATCAAATCTTTAGTGAATCGACCTGGGATGCAGATTTAGAGGAAAAATATTTTTGAATACATTAGAAATTCGAAGTATTTGCCATGCTAAAGTAGCAGGAATACCTAGCAGTCAAAATGTATCTGGAAGAAACTTAAGAAAAGGTAGTAATATGTTTGATAAGACACACACAAAAACTTGCAAATCGATCTTCGAAAACAATTCCAATGATAATTAACGGAACTATCTTAGCTTTTTCCTTTGTCCTGAAAGATATTGAAGTTGTATTAGAAGCCTGACCGGGTTGTCAAAAAGAAAATAAGTTTATCAAATACATTTATGACAAAGCTGAATTGTATTTCTGAACATTCGTTCTCAATTAATAATCATTTAAAAATGCAAGACCTACATTGATGAGGAGCATTTAATTACTGAGCTTTGTTTATATTTTTGGAGAGAAGGTCAAACCCATGTGGGACGAGGAAGAATTACCTCTCAATCCTTTGCAAGACCCTGATAACTTGTAATGAAAAAGCCCTTATTTTATTTTCTGATAGACAGAGTAGTAGGGATTTTAACTTGATTTTATGGACCTCTTACGGAACTAATTTTAATGGAATTCCAGAGACCATTACAGATACACTATCAATTTTCCTACTTCCCAGAGGTCAAACAGAACGGGAAATTAGCAAGTTAAAAGAAACTGACGAAGAACTGCTACATTTTGACAATATAAATCTTTAAACTAACTATTATCCAAGTTTTGACTGTATCGATTTACGAGTACTGAAACCCTACTTTGACATCCATGATTTTGCGGATGAATTTAGTGAACTGGAAATCGATACAGAAAGTATGGAGATGTCTCAGCCAGCCCCTGATTATATGATAGATCTCTCCTATACCTAAGAAATATATCGAATCAAGTCCAAGAAATCTATATGGATGGCGGAAATGAAATTTTATCTGAATTTGATTCCTCAGTGGGATGGGAAGATGATTGTTTTGATTTAAATGAAGTTAGTCTTAAAGAACCGCAACAGTTTCCAAATCTCGAAGCAAGCGACTATCAGTGCAGTACTTTTGAACATGTCAAAGAAACGTTCGACAGCAAGTGTCTCAAGTGAAGGTATTATAATTGTTGCATTTATCTGAATAAATCATAAATGGATGGTATAAGTTCTTTAGCGATAGGCTAAAAGGAAAGAAATCTGGTGTTGGAAAAATGAACATTCTTGATCTTAATGCTAATCAGAAAGATACGATATTGTTAATCCACTCTTATGTTATCATCTGCTCAAGGGATGAAGTCCCTCATTGCAGATCAGATGGGGCAAGAGTTTTAGATATATTATTCCGGATTTGTCCGCGCATGGACAATCAGCTTCGGATACTACTGAGTCAGCTCTTAAGGAAAGCCAGATGATCTATGATTATCTAAAGGAACACCAGATAGAAGATTTGAGTTTAGCCTTTGGAGCGTCCTTGGGTGGAGTTGTGTTACTGCAATTATTGAATCATAAGGATATCAGGTTTGGGAAACTTGTTTTGAAGGGTTAGTTTATGACAAATGCGCCTTTAGCTAGATGTATTTACTAGGTATTTATTGTTAATAAAGCATAGAAAAGCCTTACGAAATAAAAATCTAGCTGTTCGTAAGATGGTTGCACTTTATGGAGAAAAAGGAGAGATGATGGCGGATTCTTTCATTGCTATGGATGAAGAAAGTATCAGACATATTTCTCATGATTGTGCATTTGTGGCCTTGCCTAACTCACGCCAGAGGAACAAAAAGCTGTGTTTTCTTTTTATGGTTCAAAAAGAATTGACTTGATAGCTGCTAAAAAGTTCTTCCAAAAAGTATCCTCATGCCACATTTCACATTTGGCAAGGATATGACACTGTCAAGATCACTGAAAATTCGGCAGTTTACTGTAAATTATTAAAGAGAAATGATTGTAAAGATAACTAGTTTTGAATGAGGTAAGACATGAGCAAGCAAAAAATCTGATCTTGAACATTATAGAAATATGTTAAAACAACCTTGGGGAAAGACTACAACAGAAATAACCTTTGCCCAACTTTGATCATCTGGAAGGTAAGATTTTGATTTTTGGATCTGATTTGGCTGGTCAGTGAATTTCTTTCTGCAAGAATCAAGTTATTTCTGTTGAACCTAATGAGGAAATGCTTTTATGCCAACTCTTCCACATCCTATAGAAAAATTGTGGGGAAGTATTGACCAACTCGCTCGTTTTGACGGATAAATCCTTTGATCTTGTCCTTGCCATCAATGTTTTAGAATATATAGATCCTAATAACCGAAAAGACTATCTTCTGGAGTTCAAAAGAATTTTTAAAAGATGATGGCTTGATTTCAATTATCAAGCATAATCAAGTTGGAAAAGTTCTACAAAGTGTTGTTTTTGCTAATGACATCAACCAAGCATTTAGCTTACTCAATGGTGAAAAATTTTGAGAGTCCATCTTTTGTAGTGGTTCTACTTATACGATAGAGGAATTATTAGCTTTGTCTGGTCTTAAATTAGAAAACTATTTTGGGAGATTCGAACATTTTTACAGTCTCACAACCAAATGAATTGAGACAAAGAAACTGGTTAGAAGAGATGACAAAGATTGAACTTGCAGTATGTATGATTTAAAAACCCTATAAAGATATTAGTTTTACAACATTTGGCTAATAAAAATAATAGAAGCATAGGTTTTGTTTTAAAGTGAAATAAAAACTGATGTATGAAAAGAAAAAGTAAATGAGATGATTTTTCAGTTTGTAGCTTGATAGAATTTTCACAAATCTATTTTCCAATTTTGAAAGAAAATTCTTAGATCAGTTCAGGATTGTATCTATTTTTAGTTTACTACTTTCAATCTGTTTTTAGAAATTTCTATTATATAATAAAGTGTATCAAAAAGATATATTGATAGCTCAAAGATGCAAATAGATATTGAGGAGAAAATGAATGCAAAAAATAATGTTGATTATCAATCCAACCTCTGGTGGAGAAAAAGGCTTTTAGGATTATAAGGAAAAGTTAGAAAAATAAGGCAAAAATACTTGAGCATGTCGATACCAGAATTACACAAAAGCGCAAGACGCAAACCAACTCAGCCACAGAAGCTTCTGGGAGAATTATGATGCAGTCCTTGTTTTTGTGGAGATGGACTGTCAATGAAGTAATCTCAGGTATCGCTGAAAGAGACTATATTCCTAAACTAGCGATTATTCCAGGAGGAACTGGAAATCTTATTACAAAGTTATTAGAAATCAATCAAGATATAAATGGTGCTATTGACGATCTTGATTTTAATTCTACAAATAAGATTGATATCGAAAATCCAATGGCCACTATTTCTGGCTACATTTTTAGTATTGGTTCATCACTGCAGTAGCCATCCATAACGTTGGATAGAAGATAAAACAAAGTTTGGTGACTGCTAAATCTCATGCGGTTAATACTGTAAAGTCTGTCGTGACAGATCAAGCATTTAACATTACAGTTGAGACTGAAAATGGAAACTATATTGGAGAAGCTGAGTCACGTTTTTAGTTCTCTCTCACCAATTATTTTGTTGACAAGAAGATTTTTGATGAAGATAAGGACGGATATGCAAACGTTCTGATTTCTTTAGGATGCATCAATTCTTTCTATATTATCTGTAATCCCTGACTTAGTAAAAGGGACGTACGAAAAATGATCACATCGAGTACATAAAAGCTCGTCACATCAAAAATCTCTTCAGATAGTGAATTAGAAACGGATGTCGATGGTGATAAATCTGATGACTCACCAGCAGAAATCAAGGTACTAGGGCAGCATATTCAAGTCTATTCTCAACCTAAGGAATAAGATTTTTAAGGTTTAACAACAATTTTTAAACAAAGGAAAGCCCGATGAAATTTAAAAGATTAGCAACTCATTGTCTTGTTCAATGCTTCTTTTGACCTTAGTAGCTTGCAGTCAAGCTCAAAAGTCGAGTGATGGAACTACAGAATCTTCAGTAACTCAAACACAGTCCAATCAGGTTTCCTGGAAGCCTCTTACACCAATATGAACATGTAAAACCAAGTGAAGAAGAAGTCAGAAAAAGCTGGCTGCGCATTTGGATAAAAGACAGTGTGGATGCATCAACCTTGTCAATGATTACAACAACATGTTGGTTCGGTTGGATTAACTGAAATTTTTACATTCACCAAAACCGAGTGTGACGTAGAAAAGATTAGCAATCTTTTGGACACCGAAAAAGCGTGATTTTTGTAGGTACCAACTGTCGTATTAACAGTTATTGTTTATTGAAAAATTCCATCGAAATTCTAAGTTAGAAAAGATGATTCCCTATTATTTGTCGATAATGACGCTATTGATAGAGGGAAAAGTCTTGGTGCAGAGAAGACAAGGATGCCTTTGATATCTTATTCTCAGAGAGTCAAGACTGAAGCGACGATGATGTCAAGGTTCATGCTGCTAAGATGGAACAGTTCCTTTCTCAATTCGTTTAATGAAAATGCAAGAATGTTCTCCGCAGTAGTCCATGATGACTCTGATGGTCAATCCTCTTTGTTGGCCATGTCGGGATACTTGTGCCAAGTGAGGATGGCTACCTTTTGTCGAAAAAGTTAACTTTTGAGGAGCCTTTATCAAGCTATCAAATTTGCAACTAAGGAAGATTGCTACAAATATCTAGATACAAAAATACGAAAAACTATACAGGTGAAGGTCTAGCGAGCCCTTTATTATGGATAATGATAAATGGGTCCAATATTAAAGAAAATTATATACTTAAAGTAGTGTAATTGATAGACGTTTATATGGGAAAAATAAAAGTTATAGACTTTATCGATATGTTTAAAGTCAATTAGATATAGGTTTTATATGAGGAGATATATTTATGAAACAATCACAATTTTTATAGAGCACTCTGGTATGGTATTTTTGGGTGCTCTCTTTTTGCTTTTTGCTTTTATTTTTAACCGTAGTATGAACCTCAGAAGGTGGGTCTTGGATGTGAGCGCAAGCCTCGTTATTTATTTCACTTTGCCAATACTTACTTTTTGTTTGGCGAAAGAAAGAATTACCTACGTATGTAGTAGATATTCGTCAGTCACCATGGACTTGGTTTCTCTGAGTACAGTTGGTTTTGGACTAGTCCACTTTCCATGGCTTCTAAGTTTTATGGTAGAATCATGGTTTGTTGCGGCTACATGGCAGATTACTATTTTAGCTGGCTTACCTCTTGACTCCTCTTGGCATTCCAGGAAAGCAGTTAGGTACGACTTTCTTTATATTGTTGGGGATTATTCTCATTCAGATCCCTTTATTTTTCATAGTGGTCATGGAAATGGAGTTCTTATTGCTAGTCTATTGATTTTTACTAGCAGCTTTTTCTTATCCTTTGGGGAATAGAAAATGTTGGAACATTGTCAGCAAGATAGTTTAACCACTAGTCAGCGTGTTTTTGGTATGACCCTCGATGAGTACTCCTTTTGGCTATGCGTCTCCTATATGTTAGGTTGATACAGGATTGCCATCCAGTTCTAAATGTCGCAATCTCTCAGTTGCAATTTTTCAGGTGTTGTTGCAGCTTTTCACTGTGAAGCGACAAACTTAAGTCAGCACAATCATCAGCAACTCAGCAGTCAAACAGAAGCAACTCAGGCAGAGTACTTTTACTCTTTTTGGTGGTTGCTTTTTCCTAGGTGATCTAGCTCCAAATCTTCTAGGTCTTTTGGGCATTATTATTGTAACATTAGGAATATTAGAAATAGTCTATTAACCGGTTTTGATTAATGGAAGTGTGTTTAAAGGAAAATCTCTACAACTCAGGTTTGACAAGTGTCAGAAGATGATAAATAAAGATGATTAGAGTGACAGGCTAGGATGAACACATTAAGAGTTGTAAAATTGATAAGAGCTATTTTTGAGCTGATCACGAAACGTTTATAGCGCAGAGAACTGCTGGACCTGTCGCCAGTAGATGTTATCAATGATTGTGCTATGGATTGGGAAAGGGGGAGTTTGGATCTTGAAGCGCATCTTCAGGAAAATAGTCTGAATTGAACTCTTTCCCAACGATATTGATATCAAGATTTGCTGGACTACCTATGCGACAGATTCCTGTCTTGGCAATGGAAGTGATTTATAAGTTTTTCATTCGACCAATCAAAAATAGTATATAGTAGTAAATAAAATAGTCATAGGGAACACAATGGATATTAAAGATTTTGCTAGAGAAAAGACAAGAGATGATTAAGAGGACTAACTTTCTCTAAAAGCTGAACGATAAGGGAAAACTGCTGATAAAGATTATCGCATTAATTCCTCAGGATGGCATGATTAAACGGATTCCATTGTTAGAAAACATGCCATTATCGCATACTGTCAAGAGAATCGTCGAGTGGTCCAGTGTGCGCTGTAGTACGAACAAGAAGGCCAACTCCCGGAAAGAGGTTTTCTCAAGAGTGCGACAAACTCTACATAGATATCAGAAAGAAAATAGACAAAGCATAAAGATTCGACAGTTTGAGATTTAGCCAATAAGATGTCGATTGAGCATTGGCGGGAGTTGAGAATGGCTATTGATGGCGTATATAAATTCATTGACAGGTGATCAAGGGTAGCAAGTATTTGCAAAGCTGAAGTGAGTGGGTCAGTAGGACGCGGTAGACGGTGCGTATGAACATTATATAAAGGATATCCTCGATGAGTGAGAAAGATTGCTGTCAAACGTCTACATGAAATTTGCTGGACCGCTCTTTGCTCTCATTCACTGTGCGAGATTGGTCACCTGGACGACGACGATATCAGAGATCGAAAACCTAGAGGCTTCTTAGAGGGCTGATCCATTTTGGATAGCGTGGAGATTCAAAGGGCTTTGGAAGCAAGGCATAGGTCCTTGGATAAACTTGCTATCGTTGCAAACTGATCCTAGGCCTCTAAAAGGTCCCTAAAGCCAAAACCAACGCAAAACCCTACTTTTCTGAAGAAGGGACTCTCGTTGCTGGTAAGTTCTGTGATGCGGCGGTCTTGTCTCGTATCATATGTGGTTGATCAGAGTCCTAGAGCTTGAGTATCATCTGGGTCTGCACGCGCCTCTACAAACAGCCCAATGCATCGATGATGACCAGTCATATCTCCTGTAAAGATGGAACAATACAAGAGGTTTAGCTCTCATCGAGCAGACTGCTGGTTCAATCACAAGAGATTTGAGACAGTGAGTTGAAAATATTGGTGTGACTGGGACAGGTGAAACTTCAGACCTTTTAGTCTTTGGATGCTATCTTTTCTGTCCATTCTTAGAAGATATTTATGAAGTTAAAATCTGTCAGACCTAGACAGTTGTTCCACTCTGGCTTTAGATTCACTCGAGAACCTATAAAACTTTGTCGTGATATCCAGTTTCTAATGCTTATGTAGATAAAGGGAAATGGTCAATTATTCCCACATGCTGTGTTGGGGTCCTCAACACCATAGCTATCTAGGGAACCATCACAAATTGAACTCTGGTCAACCGATACCTTTTCTCCAGAGGTCGTAATCTGCTGTTTGAATGGTTAGGATACAGTTAGCATCAGTACTGAGAGACATTACAATCTTACAGGCGGATTGACTTCTAAAGATATCGATTGATTCGTCGTGTTTGAAAATCTTGAAGCTTGCAGATGGTTTAGACTTTTGACATGATTGATGGAAATTTCTTCTGAATTTGATTCTATCCTTGGGTGTTCTATACTAGAGTGACGAGCAAGCAAAGTTTTGAGTGATCAGTATCTTTTGCTGTGGGAGTGAGGCCTCATGAAAGTCACGACTGATCATCTGCTCGACCGAGTAGCTGACCGTAGTAGAAGTGGCCGTTTTCGCTGGTGATGGAGCTATCGTGTATGTATCTCCAGACGTAAAGACTCCTTGGTCCAAGAAAAGCTGGAGGCTTTGGTCTCTCCGTATGACAGACGGTGGTATCCGAATGGAGTTACTCAGGAACAGGTTGAGCTGGAAGACCACTCATCATGATGCAAAACATAAAAACATAACTCGTTACAAAAGCTGTCCCGACCAGCAGCGTTGGTTGATGCAAGCCTGGGCTATGATCAAGAGAGTTTTCTTGCTAGCCAGTCGCACAACAAATTTACCAGTGCTACCCAAAGACTATCACCAACAAGCACAATGAAAAGATTGTTTTTCAAACATTCATAAATATAGAAAAGCACTTGGAGAGCTATTAACTGATAGTGAAAGCCAGTCAATACGAGTAGATTTACGATTGACAGTTGATCCCAGAAGTAAGAACCAATGAATCTCTTTAAGCATTGAAACAAAGTCGTACAGAATTTCTTTCGCATAGTGGCATCGAATTCTTCCTGTGAAAACAGCATGCCACACAGGATTTATACGGAATGCATGTTTGGGGACATCTTCCTTGTTCCGCCCATGCACTTCTAGGTGTCTGGATATAGAGGATAGATAGTAAAGGACAAGGATGAGAAGAAAAGCGTCAAAACCCAAAACAATACTCGAGTAGGAACATTGACTGGTTTCCCTGATTTCATCATTCAATACATTTCTTAGCTCCATTGCTCAGCACCTGCTAGGAGGCAGAGCTAGAAACATCTCAGTGTATAACACTAACTGATTCAAAGGAGTAAAATCATGGGAATGATTGCCAATCATCAATGTTACCAGACAATGAGATTAAGAGACAAATAAAAAGGTCTTTCTACTCGAAGAAGATGACTTACGTTAGGACTTTCACTTTTGAGTCCTGGCTGATACTCCTGATATCTCAATAGACATCGACAAAATGTGGGATGCCTGGTCTGCTGTCCTGACAGGGATTTAGTAGTTCGAAAATTTACTGGATGACACTGATGTAGAGAGCGTGTTTTAGTGACTCCTTTAGAAGTTAGGTCATCAGCGATCTGACGCACATGCCCTATACGAGACAAGATAGCCGAGATTGTAGAGCTTTTGAGAGGTTTTGAGCATGGGACAGAGCCATGGCTAACTGAGTGTGGACAGTTGTAGCTAGACTTGGTGTCCTGATATTTAGATGTCTTGAGGGAAGAGGAAGAAACTCGTGATGACATGTTTAGCTTACTTGGCTGTCAAAATGAAGAGACTTTTGCAAGGAAATCTGAGAAACCGTCGAGAATGTAGTCTTTAGTGGACTATTTGTTGATTTTTATATTCCGTTAGGAGAAGGCAGTCCTACGAATCGTTTCTAGCAGAGTACATTACATTAAAGCACGCCTCCCGGGACCAAGATGGAAAGCCTTCAGAGCTGTCAGCAGCACGTCACGCCAGTACGGCGATGAATGAGCATGTCTGCAGTGATTTAGAAGCGAAGAAAGTCTTGGGTGACCTCTATGAGTCAATTTGGGGTACCACCACTGAGTGCCTGTAGCTTTATTTCATCAGAGGAAGTCTTAGCGATCAAAACCTGATCGAGAGCAGAGCAGATGAAACCGGCCAAGCTTTACGTTGAAATGAGAAATCAGTCCATGGTGATCGTGTACTCTTCCTCGTCCCCTGAACAAAAGAAGAGAAGAAACAAAGTGAGACGTGTTAAACAAGATCTACCTCATTTTCCTCTATCATCCAGATCCTCTGTCACTAGGTTCAATGGAGTAGCGAGCTTGATCCCATCTTGCTGAAAGTAGAGCAATGTTTATCATGTACACTTATACCTGACAGTATCGAAGATATAGAACTACTTGACCCAAGGTGCATTGCAAAACGAGTCAAGCGGCCATTTGATGCAGAGATCATCCAAGATGCCGGAGTGGCGAGATTAGAACTGAGTCCAGAAAATAGAATCAGCTGCTTACTGTCAGGCCCAGGCTACTCTGGTTGGCAGGTAGTGATTATCTTGCTGCAAAGATTAGTTTAGCCGCTTTACTTGGGTAACGCAGTTGAACCTCGAGAATTGAAGGATATGTAGAATGATGAGCAAGTCGTTTGGCATATGAAGCGCTAGCGTGAAGAATATCATATGTATGTAGAAGCCCCATTGGTCAAGACGGACCTATCTGTGGATTGCAGCTTTTCAGATGTCTCCATTTGTCGCAAATACTACCAAATCTGAGCCTTCCTCGATGCAGATTAAATCAGATATGACTGCCATGAGAAGAATTAAAGAGACTATGGAAGTAGTAGGGTGTGTCGAGCTGCCTCTAAAGATTTATTAGATACTATGCCAGCGAGTTAAAAGACAGCATCTGCTCAATTTTCCCTATTAGATAGTGGACCTAATCGGCGTGTACTGGATAAGGGATCGATAAAGGTCAGGGTGCTTTAGATGAGTCAGAGCTCAGATGTAGGGCTCCGGAATCAGCTTCAGCTTGGAGAGTGCTTATTACAAACGCAAGATGCTGAACGATCTGGCTACTGTTTAAAGGAACTGCTCAATGATAGCAGATTGAGTCAAGTTGAGAAAAATCCTAATAATGAGGATTTGGGAAAGATATGTCTTCGTGCAAGTTCTCTCTCAGGGTGATCCAGGTCGATTGTCTGGATTTATTTTGTCAGCCATGCGGAACATCCTCGATTGGCTTATCGTGGGCACCTCCGCGACAGCTCACAGGGTTTGACGTGATCTTGAGATCGCAAAGGATAAGATGTGAGGTTTTTAGAGACGAGAAAGATTGGTTGTAGATGCAAGATAAAGACTCGTGCCGATACGCCCGCTGGTCCTGGATGAGGTATCGGACAGATCCGAGTGAGGATTAGGATCAGACTCATGCGATTAAGACCGAGGAGGAGCTATGGACTCGGGTCACTGTATTGACAATGGTCTCCAGGCAGATTCTTTGGATGTGATTTTGACTGATAGAAATGAGTCCCTATAAAGAGGTCGATCTGAGGAGTAGAATAGCCAGTTTCATGCTGATCAGTGGAATCAAGATGTCATCGGATAGTTTGCCAGTGACTGGATGAAAAGCATGTCTCACTTATATTCAGGAGGACCAAAAGATGAAACATCCTTCCTTATCTCGGTGCATGACGGTCAAGCGCACTGAACATGCTACCAAGATCAGGACAGGAGAGTGGGCTATCACTTACACTCTTTGATGGCTTTGGGAGAGTTTCATGAGTTTGCGACTGAGCTAGCGAGGAAATTACCGTAGACAAAGACTTTTCTTTAGGAAGACCTCACATGGAGGAGGACAACTTTCAGACTTAGAATTAAACAATTAATCCAGAGAGTTAAGAGCACCGCTTATATAAACTATGCAATACCTCTGAACATCATCCTGCAGAACAATCATCCCACCTCACACTTACTCAAAAGTTTAACTCATAGAAGAGTGAAATTTGAGCGTGCAACAGAGAACTGGATAAGGAAAAGAAGGCTTCTTGTATCCCAGTAAATCAAGTTCATCCCAAGTGGAATGATCTATGGATGACTATTTTCAGAGACAAAAGTAATCTCTGACGGCACTCCAAAATGCTTGGAAGGGAGGAGTTCGAAATTCATGGTCCTCAAGTGAGTATAACTATGTTCAAACGAATGACTTTTTCAGATTTTATCATGACAAAGCTGGAAGAAATAAGAGTTATCACCCATTTTCACATATTAGAAATGTACATCAGTTTGTTCTTAGATTGGTGGATGGAAATTGGTTGTTTTGGGACAGCATGTTGAGGATGAGGAATTTGGTATCTCGACTACTTTGAGCAAGATAGCTTTATTTCCAACCGGATATGAACAAAAGGAGAAGTCCTATGAAATTTTTGAAAATTCATTTGTTAGTAGTAAGAAAGAAAAAGTCAGAGAAGAAAGCCCTCATCTTGTCCATGCCCCTCTTCAAAGGCAAGCAGGCTTATTCTTTGCATCTGTGGTCGTTCGTGATTTAAAATCACTAGGGGGCTTTGAAATTTAGTTTCTATGATGATTCTAGTGCAACCTTGTGATTGATGGTGTTCTCGTTGGGGTGCTGGTTTTGGATGGATCTTCATCTCCAAGTCGAGAATTTGAAGAATTGCATGCCTATTCTGGCCTCTCACAGGATGAAGCGGAAGTCATAGAGCACACACAACACGCCATTGTTTCTATTTTGTCTGGACAATCTTCACAGAAACTTATTCTTATTGATAAAGAAGGCCTATCTCAAAACAAGTCAATCAGCTTGGTCAGTATTTATCAGGTTCACCACCTTGCTCTTGGCCCAAAGATCTTTATCTGACTTTAGCTGATTCTTTGTTGAAGAAACAAGCCTCTTCTCAACTCTGATCATATGGGATTATCAATCAGAAAAGGCACAAAGCATTTGCACTATGGTTTGAAAAGAGTTGAAAACCTGGAGATTGAAATTATCGACTTTGCTGGATGGCGACGACTCTATATTACTGTCCCGTCGTTCTTCGGTATGTTTTAAGGCGGTGATGTCGCCTTAAAGGACGGTGAAACCATTGGCTTTTCAGGAGACTCGCACAAAATCACTGGAGCCGCGCAGTCTGTTGCAGGCACATTCCTTGAAATTAGATGTTTCAGAACCATGATTTATATTTAGACGTCCTTCTTAGACTGGGGATTTTTATGAAGCGTGATATAGTGCATCATCTCACCGATTTCTCGCCCAGAGGTTTGAGAAACTCTCGCATGCAAGAATTCAAGTCTCACGAAATAAATCCAGAGAGAGGAGAGATCGTTCTAGGCTCACTCGAACTAGGTCAAAAGATTATTCTAGTCGCTTAGATTTCTTTATGTTTTGCTAAATTCTGCTTTATTCTATTTGCCTCCAAGACCAGTGTTCCAGTCTTCGGTGCAGATGTGGCTACTGACTCACATCGACCATTTGGGTCAGCTGATAAACGGAGACATGCGGTAGTTGGCGTCAAAGAAAGCTGGTTTTTGATGATTGGCTATAATGGCTTTTGATTGTAACAGCTGATAGAAGGCGACCCTTCTTCTTTCATGGTGATTAGTTGAAATTGGACATTAAAGAGAAAGATAAAGATTTGAGAGAGAACACAAAGGAGCAGTAGAGCCATGGCTAGAACGGTGAGTATAGTACTTTGCATTGGCTTTTTGCAATCTTTACAATCTGCTACTCGCTGGGCTTTTATCTCTTTCTAAAAGAGGAGAGAGAATGGCGGTCATTGTGGTCAGAAACCCCTGTAAATCAACAAACTCGAACAGTACTAGGTCTCAGGCGAGATTTGTCTCACCCGTCCCGATTGCAATCGCGATCTTTGCTAGCCAGGACCCTTAAACAGTGTATGTTGAAATTACTTTACCTCCTGGAAACACAGGATTCAAAGTTTAGATACTCGGTATGTCAAGATTGAGTATTGGGATCTGTTGGGACCAGTGGTTCCCAGAAACAGCCCGTTGCCTCACCTGTAAATAAGCATAAGAATTGCTCTTTTGCAACGGCCATTGGTTCCAGAGCCTATTTTGGATACAGAGCAGTTGTGGCCCATTGGCGAAGCGAACCCGATGTCTGAGACGCGGCAGCAAATATTGTCCCAATTGTCACAGCCAATCGTTATGCGCTTTCTTGGAAGAAAGTCCCAGTCTCAAGGGAGGAAAATGGGGACAAAGTTCTAGCCTTAACTTCGCACGGTTCATCGCCTTTTGCGACGTGATGAAACAGGAGCTATCTCTGACTGAGCAAACGGAACGATCAATATGCGAAGCCATCCTGTTTAACAACTTAAGACCTCGATCATAGTTAGCAAATGGGCTTGACCGAACTGGGGTCTCTTTACGATGACAGAAGACCCGACATGCATAAAGACATTGTGAGATGCGAGCCTCATCGTAGGCTTTTCTGTGATACTATAATAATTTTTGATAATGTCCCAGGATTCTGACAGCTGTATAAAGTTTTAAAATTTTGTATGTCAGATTTTAAAATTGAAACATTTTGATAGGTGCACCATGATTGCAGGTGAATTAAAGAACAAGATTGGATCGCTTTGAAAATGTTATGGACAGAGGAAATGCGGAATCCTGTGACACACACTGAGCGTTAAACACTGGCCTTTGTTATATGAAAGGAATTTGGACAGGAGTTGGACCTTGGGACGTAGAAAATGATGTGCCGAATTTCTAGAGATTTCCTATGAGGATTTCTGCGCAGAGATAAACCTGAATATCGCTGGTCAACCTTTTAAGAATTTGGAGATGCAAGAAGTTTATCGTCCTGATGTCCATGAGATATTTCCATTTTATCATTTAAAAGGTGCAGATGATACAGCTTTTTCACGTTATGTGAGTGCTTTTAAATTTTTCAAATCATATGACCTGCTAGCTTACTAAAAGGCGTGCTAGCTGTGTGATGAGTTACCTGACGGACATAAAAGACATCGGAGACATTTATGCGTATCTATTGTCAAAATTATCACGTAGCGCAAATGGTCAATTTCGTACGCCTCGTCATATCCATTGATATGATGGTTGAACTCATACCAACCAATTAAAGATATTATTTCAGATCCTGCCATGGGTTCTGAGGATTTTTGGTTTCCAGCTAGTCGCTATTTAGACCGTAGAAAAGAGTGGCAGACAAATATTGACAGTGCAAATCATTTCCACAATACCATGTTTCATGGAAATGATACGAGCATGCTCACACTTAGGGGCTATGACATGATGCTCTCATGGTGCTGAAAATCCCCAAATGAGTATCTAGATTCGCTCTCTCAAGATAACGAAGCTGATAAATATACTTTAGCTTTTAGCCAATCCACCTTCAAAAGGACTCTCTGATTATGATTCAACCTCTGGTGATGAGTTGGCTATGATTAAGACTAAAAAGACAGAGTGCTTTCCTTGCCCTTTTCTACGCACTTAAGCCAGGTGACGCAGCTGTTATTGTACCGACGAGTGTTCTATTTGTTCCTCTAGCTCATAAAGCGATTCGTCAAGAAACCGTTGAGTATCACTAAACTAGATGCAGCGTTATTTCGATGCGAGTGGTGCTTTTCGTGCCTTATGCATGAGTTTTCAACGGCTATCCTTATCTTCCACTAAGACTGGTAAATGGTGGGACGGATAAGGTTTGCTTATGACATGAAAGCAGACGGTCTGGAGTTTTGGATGATAAACGACAACCTATCAGCGACAATGATATTCAGGATATCTCAACGATTCCATCACATTTGTAGAAAGAAGAAGAGTCGTAAGAGAACAGACCAGTCCTTCTTTTGTTTCAGTTGGTGAGATTAAAGGAAAATGATTTTGATTGTCCATCAATAAATACAAAGAAATCGAGTATGAGTTGGTATGAACCAACCGAAGTCATCTTAAAAGAAAATCAATGATCTAGAGAAATTGCAAGTGGCTTTAGCAGAGTTAGAAGAATTACTAAAGTAGGGATGCACGAGTGGTTAGGAAGTTTGTGAGATTTTAAACGGATTTGCTTTTAGTTTAACTGCAAGGCGATACGTATTCAGATTATGCGACTAGTAATGTTCAAAAAGGCTATAGCGAAGATACCGATACTTTAAATACTATCCAACGAATAGAAATTAAATTGAAAATTCTATTTTTGGAAAGAAAATGATTTGCTTATGTGTCTTTAACGGAAATGTTGTGAGCTGGGATTAATATGTAAAACAATGCTTCCTGCTGCATTAAATCAGCGTGTTGCATGAGTTTAGAATTTCTTTGATGGTTCAATTTCCAAAAGAATTTTATTTCAATTTCTTAATTCAGATTTATTTGAACAGTCAGCAATACAGAAGTTCTAACGGTGTTGCTCAAAAATTTAAGCACAAGATTGGTTAAAAAGTAGAACTTACTTATCCTTCAGTTGAGCAACAAGTGTTGATCACCAATACGATTAAATTTAATTGAACAATTGATTTTTATCAAAGCAACAAAATAAAAAAGTAGAACAGGCTCGTCAAATCCCCGATTTAACGAGATGTTTGGGGATCCTGTTGTAAATGAAATGGCTGGGAAAGTGATTACGCCAAAATAAAGTTGGAACGATCAGCAGGGGTGTACACGCATAGACCACGTGAATGCTATCGAAAGTTATTTGGATGAATGCTATCCGTTTTGAAATATGAAGACAGTGAGAATGAAGCTGAAATTTCAGGAAAGCTATATTGAGATTATCTAACTATATTCTGACTTTGGCTGAAACAAAGTAAATTATGGGATAAATGAACATTAGCGTATAACTATGTGGCAATAATATAGCTACAAACAAGTATATTGACTATTGGATTCATGTGCCTGAAGATACATTGTCATGGTTTCTATACTCGGGGAGAAACAGTAAACTACAATATGTTTATATCATTAACTTGGTTTAGTTACTACTGAAGATACGAGAAAGTCAAGCTGCAGAACCCAGTACAAAGAGAATAAATTAAAAATGATTAAGTGAACTAGTAATCCTCCCCTCTTTCCTCCAGAACGAGTTCGCAGACTTTGTGGCTCAGGTTGACAAATCACAATTGGCAATCCAAAAATCACTAGAAGAACTTGAAACTTGAAGAAATCTCTTATGCAGGAGTATTTTGGCTGATATTCCTGTCATTGTAATTACGGTAATTATTTGTTATAATACTTCAAAAGGAGGAAATCTGATGGTAGTAAAACAAGAAAACAAGGAAATTCAATCACCATCACCATTCCAAGTGAATTCAATATTCCAAGTGGTGTTAAATACAGAAGCAAAATTGTTACCAAGTGGTGAAATTATCTTTACTCCCGAAGAGTCTGGACATCAGATTTCTTATGTATCTGATGATGCTTTGACTTAAATTTGGACAAAATCTTTTGATGAATACGATGATGTTTTTCAAAAGCTTTGGTGGAAAAATGACAGTCTATCTTACAGAAAGGCAAATCGAGAAAAATCAATGCTTTAGCAATTGAACGGTATTCACCTAATGAAAAAATTCAAACAGTTAGTCCTTCTGCCTTAAATATGATTGTCAATTTACCAGAACAATTTGTTTTTGGCAAACCTCTTTATCCAACAATTTTTGATAAGGCAACGATACTATTTGTCCAATTGATCAAGAAGCTATGTTTTTGCCAACGCTAATAAACGAACTGCTTTCTTCGTTTTGGTGAAATTTCTACAGTTGAAATGGTTATCGTTTTTCTGTAACGGTTGAAGAAGCGGTCGATATGTGTGTAACTATTGCAGTAGAATCCTTAACAGATGAAAGGTTAGCTAGCTACACCAAATGGATTTCCGAACATTCTTTTAGAGTTAATGGCAACAATTTAAGCTTGGATGTTTTAAATCCTATAAGTAAAAATAGATAAACAGACAGTATTAGGAATTCTGTAATTCAGAAAAGCTAATATTGTCTCTTTTTATTGAAATAATGAAAGTGGAGAATATATGGAAACAAAAGTGACAATCATCATTCAAGAAATGCTACCCCTTTTTAAACAATGCACAATTACTAGCATTACGGGAGAGTTTAGAGCGCCATTTAGTGAATGGTGTAAATCAACAGAAGTATACGAATAATTCCTTGTTAGCCTTGTTCATTACTGCTAAACAGGTGGAGGGGTGTAGTGCAAAAACCATTCGTTATTATCAAAGGACCATTGAAAAATTTATTTACAGGTATTAAGCAGTCTGTAACACAACTGACAACAGATGATCTGAGAAGTTATCTAGCACAGTATCAGTCAGAAAAAGATTGTAGTAAAGCAAACTTGGACAATATCCGACGCATCCTATCTTCATTTTTTGCATGGTTAGAGCAAGAGGAGTACATTATCAAAAATCCGATTCGACGGATTAAAAAAATAAAGACAGAACAAACTGTAAAAGGAAACTTATACGTGATGAACATCTTGAAATCATGCGAGATAATTGTGAGAACCCTAAGAGATTTGGCAATGATCGATCTACTAGCTTCAACAGGAATGCGCGTGGGAGAACTTGTACAGCTGAATCGCTCAGATATTGACTTTGAGAATCGTGAATGTGTAGTATTTGGGAAAGGTAAAAAGGAAAGACCTGTATATTTTGATGCTCGTACGAAAATCCATTTAAAGAACTATATCAATAGTAGAGGATAAACATCCAGCTCTTTTTGTTAGCTTGTCGGAAAAAGCCCAAAGACTCGGAATAGCTGGTGTTGAGATTCGATTACGAAAAATTAGGTCAAAAACTTGGAATTCAAAAGGTTCACCCTCATAAATTTAGAAGAACACTAGCGACAAAGGCAATTGATAAAGGAATGCCTATCGAACAAGTTCAAAAGCTTCTTGGACATAGTAAAATTGATACTACTCTTAGCCTATGCTATGGTCAACCAAAGTAATGTGAAACATTCCATCAAGTTTATCTCTTAGTGCAAATCCGATATTTTCGAAGAGGTGGTTGCGTGAAGAAAGTGAAGTTAGTGATCTTGGAAAAATTATTACAGGAAATACACCTAGTACATTAGAATTTTATGATAGTAATGATATCCCTTTTATAAAAACCAGATGATTTTAAAACTATAGATGAAATTTCGTCATCAAAAGGAAATAAACTATGTATTCAGAATGCACGAAACAGTGCCAGAATCGTCCTCAAAAATTCGGTATTTAGTAAATCTTGTATAGGTATAATTGGTAAAGTTATCGATTTCTGAATCTGAATTATCATTTAATCAACAAATTAATGCAATTGTTCCTGAATGATTAATTTTATCCATATTTAGCTTATGTTGTTATATAATAAACTAAATTAGTTTTATTTCCAATGCACCCGTTGTCCCGAATAATCAATAAAACTCCACTTTTCGGAGTTTTGATTACGTTCCATGAAGATATTGATATTCAAGAAAAGATTATTCAGAATTTTAGAAATTTAGATAATCGATTTTAAAGAAGCACATCAATCTAGATTACTCTTAAATCTTTGTAAAATCTGATTTAACGAGATGTTTGAGGATCCTGTTCTGAATGAAATGGGTTGGGAGAAGCATAGATTATCAAAATTAACATTAAAAATTGGTTCAGGGTGCTACACTCTAGAGGAGGTAAAGAGAAAGTTATGTCAACGAAGGATAGCAGTTTATTAGAAGTATGAATGTATATGATGAGTTTATTTTCAAAGATTTAGCTTATCTAACTAATGTTCAGGCTGAAAATTAAATAATGTAATTGTTGAATCAGACGATGTTTCTTTTGCTTAATATTACAGGTGCATCTAGTATATCTCGTTGTTGTCATTGTTTTCAAAAGTATTTTTGCCTGCGAGAGTTAATCAGCACGTTTCTATAATTCGTTGTAAAGCACTTTATTATCACCATTATGTTTAAATCAACTTCTAATAACTTCAGAGTTTAAGAGTTTGTTACTAGAAAATAGGAGAAAGTTCAGGCGCTACCCGTCAAGCTGATAACAAAAATCAGATTGAAGAATATACATCCCTCCCCCTCTTTCCTCCAAAAACGAGTTCAGCAGACTTTGTGGCTCAGGTTGACAAATCACAATTTGCTGTCAGATGGCTATAAAATCTGGAGAAATAGCTTAAAATCTAGTATAATATAGCTATCTATTTAGTCAAAGTGAGAGAAAAATGGGAAATTTTGATTTCTTTGAATAATAAGTGTATGAATCTTTTTCGAGGCCCGTATAGAAGCTGAGAATAGTATTGAGACATCCACTGTAGCGACGCTTTCGCAGCGTCGTGCCTGGAGCAGGCTGTTCATTGGATTTATAGCCATGATTCTTATTTGGAAGCCCCTTATCGTGCTACCTTGTCTTCATAATAGTTTGGGATGATGACTTTAGAGAAATCGTAGATCCAGAGCTCATAGTCAGATGGTTCTCTGATACGCTGGGGCAATCATGCTGCTCATGGTGGGAGATCATAGAACGTGGCTGATTTTAGCCTTACATCATTTGTACCAGTTCGTAAACTTTATTGATTACTGCTATAGCAATGAATTTGTGGAACGTTTTTGACGAGAAGTTATTGCCACTTTCCCGAGAATGTCAAGAAAAAGAAACACCACAAGCCATGGTGGAACTGCAAGACAGTTTACCTGTTATGCCAGACTTTCATGAACAAATGGCTGTACAGTCCTTTGGAAGTGCAAGAGAATTATACTGAAAAACGTGAAACTGCTGCTAACGGCAAGAGGTTCCTTTTCCACATCGATCAGTTATCTGAGGCTGAGACGAAAAACTCTTTATTGACATTGATTTACGTTTAGCAGGTTGGACATTTGAAAGAAAATTGTCGAGTTGAAGTCGCTGTTAATGGACTGAAAAGCTACGGCTCGGAACAGGTTATTGTGGATTACGTTCCTTTATGGTAGAAAGTGATGTCAGTACTGGCTGAAGCTAAAAAGCTGCAGTTAATCCAGAAGTCGGTGAGGTACAAGTCAAGGAATATGCTAAAGCGCTAGAGGAAAAAATAGGTTACCAACCGATTTGTTTTATTACAAATGGCCTCAAGCACTACATTCTTGATGGTGTAAATCGTCGTCAGGTTGCAGGATTCTATTCTCAAGAAGAATTGCGAATTATTGATGGACAGACTGGCATTTGTCACCACTGGAGGATATTTCTAGTAAAAATCAGAGACGATATCTCTGGTCGTTATTACCAGAAACATGCGATTGCAAGTGTTTGTGAGGCTTTTTCCAACAATCGTAGTACAGCCTTTTGGTCATGGCAACTGGTTCTGGGAAACTCGAACAGCAGTCTCTCTTGTTGATATCCTATCACGTCACAATTGGGTCAAAAATGTTCTCTTTCTCGCTGACCGAACATCTCTTGTAAAACAAGCCTATGATTCATTTAGGAAATTACTTCCAGATCTTTCGGTTTGTAACTTTTTAGAGGATAAAGCTGGGGCAAGATCAAGTCGTACGGGTATTTCTACTTATCCGACCATGGTTGGAGACTATCAGTGATCAGGAAGAAGTCATCCAACGTCCTTTCACTGTTGGCCATTTTTGATCTTATCATTATTGACGAGATCCCACCGCTCTGTTGTCACAAGTACAAGGCCATTTTTGATTATTTTGATGCTAGAATCGTAGCCTAACGCCACACACTCGTCAGATCTTGATAAAAACACTTATGGCTTTTTCAACTTGGAAAATGGTATCCTACCTATGCTTATGATCTTGAAAAGAGCTGTTGAGGATGGCTGCTTGGTATCCTATCATTCAATTGAAACCAAAATTAGAATTACCTACAGACGGCCTTCATTATGATGATCTATCCAAGAAGATAAAGAATATTTTGATAGCCAAGTTTGAAGATGATGGTCTCAGAAAAAGACATTGATGCTGGAGCTTTTTAATTCTTTTATTTTTAATAAATCTCACAGTTAGATTGTTCTAGAGTGAACTAATGACGAGAGGAATTCAGACGGCTTCAGGGGATGAGATTGGAAAAACGATTATCTTTGCTAAGAATCATGACCATGCAGAATATATTAGAAAGATTTTCAATAAACGTTATCCTGAAAAGGGGCGACTATGCTCAAGTGATCGTTACAGTGTTAAACATTGTCAAACCTTGATTGATGATTTTAAAATTAAGAGAAACATCCTCAAACTGCAATTTCAGTTGATATGCTTGATACAGGTATTGATGTCCCAGAGGTTGTTAATTTAGTCTTCTTTCAAGAAAGTGCGCTCAAAAACAAAATTTTGGCAGATGATTGGTCGTGGAACCCGTCTCTGTAAAGATTTGTTTGGACCCGATCAAGATAGAGAAAAATCTTCTTGGTATTTGATTATGGTGACAACTTCTGAATATTTCAAAGCAGATCCGAGAGAAGGTAGTGGAAGACATGTGTTCCCTTGACACAGCGTTTGTTTTAATATCAAGGTGGACTCGAGTTCGTGAACTCGTAGGACCTTCACTATCAAGAGGATCCATTTGCAAGAGAGTATCGTCAGCAACTCGGTCTCAGAACTTCATGAGATATGTAGAGGATTTAAATGAGTGAGACTTTAGGGTTCGGTAAGGGTCTTTGTATTGATGCTGGCGTTTATACCTATGGGTTGAA
>BNJU01002992.1_pt1 | contig 44918 bp, 68 predicted proteins | sample 8539281 | NCBI WGS metagenome assembly BNJU01 (sample SAMD00202456, study PRJDB9452) | human saliva metagenome | isolation source: human saliva | place: Japan
GCAAGCAGCGAGAGAGCCACGCCCTCCCCTGGAGAGGGAAAGGTGAGGCTTTTTATTGCATCTCATCCAACACCAAAACAGGGCTGTTTGCCATCGAGGTCTTGTTGTGCAAAGGTGGCGGTAAGTTCGCGTTCTTCGCCAGAAAAGCGTGATGAAGTTGTCGCTCCATATCGTGGGTAGCACCTCTGCGCCGCCTTCGCCCTTAGCAATGTATAGGCGATGCATAAAGGCTAGCTGTGTGGAAGGGTTCTTCACCTCGATGGTCATTACAATATCGCCATCGCGTTGTGTTGTTCGTGTGTCGAACTTCAAGGGCACCTTTGGGCAAGCGCGTTAGCTCGCGGAAATCGTCTGCCGTCGGCCGTTTGCCAATAGAAATTGTCCGACACGATGTGACCTTGCTTGTCTACCAGTTGTAGGCGAACGAAATGCACGTTGCTAACGCCCTGCGGAACGGGTACGGCAAATAGTTCGGTAAAGCAATCGGCATCAAACGCACGCTGTGGCACCGTTTGTTGCCAGCCACATTCAGGTTGTTGTCGTAGCACTTTCCACGTTCACGGTGATGTCGGTTTGTGGCTTGTGCATCGTGTTGATAACGCTCACCATGCGGTTATGCTCGTTCATCTGCATGTAAAGGGCTTCTAATGCCTTCTTTGCATAGTAGTACCCTGCGTTGGGATTGAGGAACCAATCGTATATTTGCCATAACACCTGCGGCCACGTAGCATTAAGTTTCAGAGCATTACGCCCGTGGTGATGTCCCACATGCGATGATTGGCTGCCTCGAACATGGCCCGATAGCTGCCCGCGTTGGTATGTGCGCTCAACGGATGTAGTCTTCGGCCGACGAGGGCTGACCAAACTGCTGACGGATGGCGTTGTCGTAGGGTTTGAAGCGCGTAACCTGACGGCGGACAGCAGATGGAGTCCCAAGCGTCGTGGTAGGCCCAAACCTTGTCGAGCGGATAGTGCGCATTGCGCGGACCCTTACCTAAATCGAACACATACTTCTTCATACTCTCGAGCGTAGATGCGGCAGGAACACCCATTTCGTTGCGAAACATCTGGTCTTTTACCTCTAACACCTTATTATAATAATAGGGATGAGGGTACCAAGTGTAGTCGGGTTCGTTCTCATCGGTCATGCCTGTGGGCAGGTCGGGCTTGATGTAGGGCGTAGGTTTGTCTACATCCCAACCATGACTAGACGTCTGCAATGAAGGGCGAGTGGGGTCGTGCTGCTTTAATGTAGGCACGTAGAGGTACGTATAGTTCTTCGCGCACCATCGTTTCAATCTGCATACACCACAGCGCCAACGAGGGTGGTTGCGGTAGCGTTTCACCACATCGTACATGTTGCGCAGTGCAAGGTGCGTATCGGTGGGATTGTTGAAGGAGGGTTCGCCGGGATAACTAGTCCAGCATTGGAAAAACACCTCCACATCAGCAGTCCGTACTTGTCGTAAGTTTCCATAACAGCCTCTGGGGGCGAGGCGCATGTCTTCGTTGGCAATCATGTTTACGCCGGCATTAGCCAGCAGTCGGGCCTCGTCGTACATGCGCTTGGGGTTCATATCGAGCAGCATGTCGGGCTGAATAAAACCGCCACGGCAGAAAATGCGTTGGCCGTTTACCCAGAAAATGCGACCATGTTCGCCGTCGCGTTCCTTTAAAGTAGAGGTGATTTGGCGTATGCCGAAAGTGGTAGACTGCGTGTCGGACACCTTGCCGCCCACTTCAAACGAGGAGGTCTAGGCGGTGAAGATGTTGCAGACCATAGCCATTGGGCCACCAGGTGGGGATTTTGCACGTTGAGTTGGGCAAACTCTTCGGGCGAGAAGTTAACAGTGAGGGTTTTTCCGGCGGGTATGGTGACGCGCTTTTCAAAGGCGATGGTGGGCATTTGGCCCGGCATCTGCTTTTTATAGGTGTGGAAGTCTATCTCTTTTAGCAGGTTGATACGCCCGCGCAACACACCCGTTTGGGGCTTGTTGCTTGCGTTTCGCAATTCGGTTTGCACGGATATGCTGGCCTTTGGTGGTGTCGGGCAGGTTTCAGGTTGGTAACGATGTAGGGGTTTCAATCTTCACGTTGTCGGTGTAAGTTAGGTGCCACGTCTTGATAAAGCCCCATGTTGCGGTCGCGTACCACGGGCGAACAGTCCCAACCGGCCATGAATTTGAGGGTTACATCCCTGAAAATCTCTTCTCCTTGACCTCTACCTTGCCCGAAAGGGGTGAAGAGATAGCCCGGACGAGGCGTGCCCACGTTGTCTACTTGGTATATCTTTACAGCCACCACGTTGGGTTTGTCTGCCGAAACAAGGGCTGTTATGTCGTATTTAAAGCGCAAGAACATGCCCGACCATCTGCGTTTTGTTGGCTGCTTGCTTTGCCGTTTACCCAAAGGTCGGCGCGATAATTGATGCCGTCGAAGTTGAGCCATACGCGCGCTTCCGCGTTCGCCGGCAGGTATGGAGAACTGCGTGCGGAACCAATAGGGGTGCTTAAAGGGTTAGGCACGCCCTTAATGTGCAGTACTTGCTAAGTCCCAATCGGCGGTTTAGGTCGTCGGAGGCATCGGGTATGCGTGTAGGTCGTTGAGGTCGAAGTGCGGGTCGGGTACACATTCTCTTTCACCAAAGCCCCCAATACGCTTGTGGGTACGGTGGCATTGTGCCAGCGTTGGGAGCTTATAGGTGCGTAACGACTACACGTTGCCCGCTTGTGGCACGCGCGTTGTGGACTGCATTTGCCATTGCGTTAGCGGCTGCCGACCGTCTTTTAGGCTGTTGTTAGCGGCGTGCGCCATGGTGAAACAGCACAGGCATACGAGCAAAAACTTTATTCTCATTATCAAAAATGGGTTTGGGTTAAGGGTTAGACGAGGGCGCTAAGGCATGCTGCGCCCACTAAAACCAGCGTTGTCGGCCAACGATGCCATAACGATGGGGTGCGTTGGGCGGGCAACGGACAGATGCGCCTGCAAACTGCGCATCATGGCGAGGCATAAAGAGGATGGGCGGTGGCAATGGAGCCGCCAAGCAAAACCACATCGGGGTCGATGAGGTTGATACACCAGGCCAAAGGCACGGCTAGATGTTGCCCAAAAGGTTTCCCATGCGTCGAGCGCATGGCGTTCGCCTTGCTGTGCTCGTTGGTAAACTTCTAGCGAAGAGGCGTCGGTATGGGCTATTTGTTTGTAGATGTTGGCACGCCCCTCGCCCCGAAATGGCATCTTCGATGATGTCTTTTCCGTGGGGCGAACACCATATTTTCGCCTGCTGTGCCAGTGGCACCGTTCCATATTTTTGCCGTCTACCAGCAACGCACAGCCAATGCCCGTGCCAAGCGTGAAACCCAGAACAGTGCGCTTGTTGCGCGCCGCACCGAACACAGCTTCGCCCAATACCAGCAATTGGCATCGTTGCTGAGTGCCACAGGCAAGTCGACAGCCTGTTGCAGTGCTCGCGCAAGGCGAAATGTTGCATGGTGGGTAGCTGCGGACAATCTAAAAACCAAGCCCAGGGCGAGGTCGAGTGGCCCGCAGAACCCACGCCTACGCCAACAACGTCTTGTTTTTGAAGTCCGTTGGCACGCATCACTTGTCTTATAGACTGTACGATGTTCTCCACAATCTGTTCTTTTCGGCAGCTGACTTTGCGTGGCAATCTTAACCGGCGTGCCGATAACGCGGCCGTCGGTTGCATCTATGGCGCCAGTCATGTATCTTTTGTTCCGCCTAGGTCTACACCTATAATGATGTTGTTCATTGTTGTTTTAAGTTTATGAGAATCTTTGAGGAGTAAAGGAGTAATTGAGTAAAGGAGTGAAGCCAAATGCCTTGTTGCTTTGTTGCTGTTTATCTTGTCAACGCTCCTTCATCTTTTCCCCACACGGCCACAGCCATGACGTATGCAAAGGCAACGACATTTGCAGCCATGTTCCAAACCATGCCATGGGCGTTGCCAACAGCACCGACTAGCCAGCCAATGAAAGCTCCGCCCACAATAGCTGTGCCTAAAATGCCTGAGAGCATGCCGTGATCGTGGTTGAAACTGTTGATGACGGCACTGAATAAGGCCGTGAACGACACACAAGTGAAGTAACCCACAAGGACAAACGACACCAAGGCCACGCCTTCGCTGCCCAACATGGCCACCACCAATGCCACCACGGTGAGGGTGCTATGCACGATGAAGACCGCACGTTCGCTTACCTTACGCATCAAGGCCGATGCCACCAGCCTGCCCACGGCTTTGCAAAAAGCCAGAACAAAGCCACGATGAGGGCGGTTTTTGACGGAAGAGTTGGTGCATCAAATGTTGGCTCGGGCCAAAACGATTGGTCGTTGCTGAGGTGGTGAACGCTGTTCATAAAGGTGATGATGTACGACGAAACGCCCACTTCGCCGCCTACGTAGAGAAAGATGCCCAAGGCGCATAAACCAGCACCAAAGTTGCGACAGAGATGGAAAAAGCCTACCTAGATTTAGCCGTTCGTCGGCATTGGTGGTGGCTCTTTGGGAAGTTCGCGAGCTACTACCACGAATATCACGGCATTAACCATCGCAAGAGCAGGGTAAAATGGTGGTCCAACTGAGGTTGTTGGCTTGCAAAACGGGTACGATGAGCGGACTATGGGCGTAACCCAAAGCACCAATGCCTATGATGAGGTTGAGTTAGACGTGTAGCGCGATGGCTGGTCGAGCTCCCGGAACAAAGGGATTGCCCGCTATCTGCACAGCCGTTACACCCGTGCCGATGAGAAATACAGACACGATAACCGCCCAAGCCGCGGCACTGAGGTAGCAAAGGGCAGAGCCTGTGCCCATCAATGCCGTGCCCAAAAGCAAGCACAGACTTTTGCCCCTGAAACGGTCGGTAAGCAGTCCAAAAAGGTATCGACGTTAGTCCATAGGCCAAGAAAAAGGCCAAGGGCAACAGGGCGGCTACACCTAGCGACACGCCATATTGCGCCTGAAAACGGTCGATGGCCACGCCTATAACCGATGTTGAAGCGCCAAACACCACGTATATGCAGGCCGTGATGCCCAGCAATAAGGTTTTTCTTTCGCCACTGTTGCCCATCGTTCGCCCTCCTTTCATTCGGTTACGGTTACTTTTGCACCGCGCGAAAAGCTGCCTGCCTCGAAACCATGACGCTTGGCATACTTGTCGATGAAGAGCTGTAAGGGCACGATGCTTAAGATGGAGAACAGAATTCGTCTTGTTCGTCACGTAAACGGGCAGTATTATCTGTTACATGCTGTGCAGCATCGTGCGGATTAGGATGAAGCCACACGCGTCCACCAAAACCTGCAATGTCTTCGGCCATCTTCAGACTTTGTTCGAGCGTGCGCCTCGGATGCAAACAACACCGACTTAAAGCCAGGGGCAACCATTTCCATTGGTCGTGCCTGAACTCGCCGCCCAAGATGCCCGTTGCGGCAATGTGAGTGGCCTCTTTAAACATCAAGGCACTTTGGCTGGCGGTGGAGAACGATGGGCCACGGGCGATGATTTGCAGCGTGGTGAGGTCGCCAAAGCGAAGTCGAGTCCCGTCTGCCCAGCCATTGGTCGTGGCTTGCCAACATGTCTTCGAACTTGGCTTGTAAGCCTGCCAATTGGCGTTGCGTGTGGGCGTTCCAGCGGTCACTGAGATACAATCCCCAAGATGCAAGCGGCCAGGAAGTTAGCACATAGGTCTTTGTTGAGGTCATCTCTTCGCGGCCGCCCTTGCACAATAGGGCCACATCTGCCTTTCTTGCAAGTGCGCTATCCTCTTCGTTTACAATGCCTACAGTACACCGACTGCGGCAGACGCTCTAAAACCTCTTTAATCTCATAGCTTTCGCCCGACTGCGAGGCGCAAACCAACAGCGTGGGGCGGTTGAGCAGCGAGAGATTGTAGTGCAACAGTTCGCTTGTGTTGATGTAATGGGCATGAATGCCCTGTTGGTTGAACAGGCTTGCGGCTGCAAACGAGATGAAGAACGAACTGCCCATGCCCCGTAAAACACCACGTCGTGGATGTTGCGTTGGGCGATGGCCTCCCTCGTTTTACGCAGAGTTCCATGCCTTCGGGGGCGGAATAGAAGTGGGATGATGTTGCCAATGGCAGCAGGTTGTTCCAGCATTTCTCGGTAAGAAACCGATTGGTTGACATATTCATTAGACATGCTGTGCAGCATGTACGCGCAAGGCGAACATGCCTCGCAATGAAACTTTACAAATGGCGTTTCGCCTTATTTTTGTCTTCATCATGCGCATAACCCACTGGCCTTTCGAGAGGTCGGTGGTGCGAATAAGTTACGTAGAGCTGCCCGTCGAGCACGTACGAGCGCGCAGGCATCGTTTTTATAAAGTACGGGGTACAGTTGGTTACGCGCTGGTAGCCGCGGTCTACCTCCAGACGAGAACGCATTGGTAACCCATTTGGTGTGGGTGTCGTCGCTAAACTCTTCTACGAGCAGGTAATAGTGCCGCCTGATAGGCAACGGAGGGCGCGGCGAGGGTCTTTGTTGGATGTAACCACCTCGTAACTCTTCTGCTGCGGCAAGTCGGCCACGCGCTTACTTTTCTTTACCAGCACGTTCCAACGTGGGTTGTTTTTCGCTCTTTTCGGTACCGTTATAATAGAAAAGATAGAAAAAGCCGTCGTTCTTATTAAAGTAGATAAAAGGGGTTTTTGGCTTTTTGTTCTCCATCGGCGTATGGCGCAACAACGCGCTTGTTGTCGAAGTCGATGCCGTTTTCGCTCTCGGCCATAACGATGCGACTGTCTTTATTTCTGGACCCTTATATTCGGCGTAAAACATGTAGAACTTGCCGTCGCTCATCACCACAGTGGGCCATCGGCAGTTGGCTGCGATGATGGATTGGCCTCGTACTTCACCCAATCGGTGAGGTTATTGCTGCGCACGAGTCCCTGCTTTACGAAAGTGTACGTCGTTTTTCGTAATGGTCGAGGCCATAGTAGCCCCAGTATTTATAGCCGTCTTTGTTGGCCTCGACTACCGAGAAAGTGTGAACGGTGCCGGCATCCCAGCCGCATTTGTCGCCCTGAATAACCAGTTGGTCGTCTACTACTTGGGGATAAACCTTGCTTTGAGCGTTCGCTCCAACCGTAGCCACGGCAAAGCGACGCCACGGCCAGAAACATTTTCATTGTTCTCATTTCTTATCGTTGTTTTTATGTTAAATGCAATTTCGCAATCCTTGCATCTCGCACACAACCACCCTAAGAGAACACTTGGAGGGCCTCACACCATGAATATGTCGATTTCGTTTTTGCTCAGTTGTTGAAACTCCTCTTCGCTTAGATGCTTCGTTGTGATAAGCTTATCTATGGCGTTGAGGGGCGAAATAACGCCCAAACTGCGCCTGCCGAACTTGGATGCATCCACTAAGAGGAACACTTCGCCGGCAGATTCCATCATCACCCTCACTTGTTTTGGCCTCGTTGATGTCGGGCGTAGTTGGCCGATGTCTCGTGTCCACGCCGTCTACACCCATGAAAAGCTTGTCGGCCGACACCTTTCTGAGTGTATCGTCGGCCAATGGACCCACCATCGTAGCGGCCATTTTGAGCAGATTTCCGCCCACAACGATAACCTCTACGCTGGTATCGCTTGGGTCGCTGGCAATGTTTAGGGGCGTTGGTGATAACCACCAGCCGCTTAAAGTTGCGCAGTTCTTTGGCCAAAAGGCTGGTTGTAGAGCCCGAATCGAGGATGATGGTATCGCCTTCGGCCACAAAAAGTGGCGGCCTTGCGCACAATTCTAATCTTCTCTTCGAGGTTAATCTTCTCTTTTCGTTAAGCGCTTGGCCTAGGATAAAGCCGGTTTACCTTCACCGCTCCACCGTGGGTGCGTTTCAACAAGCCACGCTTTTCTAGCAACAAGAGGTCTTTTCGCAGAGTTACAGGCGTGGTATTGAGTTCGTCTACCAAGTCTTTCGTAACAATTTCTTCCCTCTCGTTCCAGCTTTTTCGGCAATCGTTTTGCAGTCGTTCTTCCTGAAAAACGATGTTGTCTGCCTGTGTGTTATGCTGCTCCATAATTCGATGATGTGATGTTGTTCTACCTCGCAAAAGATACACAATTTGCTTTTGTTTTTGTTTCGCATTTGTTGTTTTTATATCGTTTTTCGGTGGCTCAACGGATGTGCGAGCCCTGCTTCAACGGTTTTTCTGCAACGTTTGCGAGGTGTGGTTGTTGTGCAAGATGTCAAAGAGCGCATGTCGTTTGCCGGTCCGCCTGTACGCATTTAGCACAACGGCTTTCAACGACAGCAACGTTATTTGTTGTGTTTTGGAGATTATTTCTTTCGTTTAAAGCTCCATCCCCAGCCTTCTCCCCGGAGCCAGGTGCAGCGCTTGGTGCCTTTTGCCTTTGCCAAAGAACAAGCTCGTCTTCGGTGAGCTTCATTATCTGATACACGCCCGTAGCCGTTGCGGCAGGCTGCGTACAGCCCACAGCATGGTCAGGATGTAGGGGCTTTTCACCGTTAGCGTGCGCTTTTTCGGCATCTAGTACGAACGTACCTTTTACGCCAGCGTCGCCTGCCACATGGTGATAGGTGTAGTTAACGCCTCCGTTGAGGTCGAAAACCATTTCTCCATTGATGTCGGGCGTTATCCTGCACTGTCCCCAGCTAGACGAGGGCATCCAGTTGTTGGGATAATTCACCAAGTCGCCTGTGGTTTGGTAGCAGTAATCAGGGCTTTCCCTGTCTGCGTATCGGTGTTATACACCCATGTTGCGCCCTTTCCTCCGCCCGTTAGTTCTTTCCAAAGCGGTTTCTCAGCCATCGTGGGGTCGGCCGAAGTAACGGTGTATGTCGTGTCGGCACTAACCTCTTGCGCCCCTTCTCCATAGATGGTAACGCTCACGTTGTAGTTTCCGGGCAGCGGATAGTAAGCCGTTGCAGTGTCTCTACCAGGTGCAATAACCTGTCCGTTACCCATATCCCAGCTATAAATAAAGCCATTGTCGGCCCAAGCCCTGAAAAATGGGATTGTAGGGATCGGCATTGTTTATCGTTATGTGTGGGTTCGATGGGGCTGGCCCCATCTTCCCCGTTTTGCTTTCTTGTGGTTCGCAGGCGGCGAAACATATCACTGCCACCGCAAGAGCGAACATACTATGTTTGGCATTCATTGTCGTACGTGTTATTTGGTTGGATTAATAACTTCAGTTTACGGGATAAGTGGCCGCAGGGCAACAAGGCATTTGGCTTAACTCCTTAACTTCTAAAGATGAAAAATGGCTAACGCCCTTTAAGAGTTGTTTAGCGGTTTCCAGTTCATTCTAGTTTTCGGACAAGTCGGACAAGTCGGACTGGTCCTATTAGCCTAACTCCACCAATGCTATTGGCTTTTACTCCTTAACTCCTCATTAATACGGATTTTGTGTAAGGTTCGGGTTCAGTCCTATCTCCGATTGCGGTATGGGCAGATAGCGTTTGTTGTCGGTATAACCCTCAATCAGTTGCCGCGCCCTGTGCGAACAAGGTCCCAATAGCGATGGCTTTCCCAGCCAGCTCCACGCGCCGTTCGTGATAAACGGCTTTCAAGGGGTCGCTCTTGTAGGGACTTTCGCCCAACCCCACACGTTTCCTCACAGCATTAAGTGGCGTTTGCCAATCGCTGCCATTGTGTGCGGCAGCCTCGGCCTGCCAAAGCAGCACGTCGGCATAGCGTATCACGCGCACGTTGAGACTTGCCGCATCTTCCATAGACGGCCGTTGGCTCTTGGGCAACGTACCTTTGCGACGACACTAGCCCACGGCAGGCGCATCGGGATTGTGCACGGGTCGTAGTTGGTGTAAATGGTTTCTTCGTCTTTGGTTCCCTGCCACAACACGTCGCCATGCTTAATGATGGTCCATTCGCGACGTGGGTCGCCCGGTTCAAACTCGTCGTAAAGGTTCTGCGTGGGCTGGTCGAAACCCCATCCGCCGTTGCGGTCGTCGCGCGAGCGTTGGTATATCTCAATCATACTCCCTCGTTTTCGTCGCCCCATTGCGTCATGTTGAAGTCTTTAAGCTGAACATCAAACACCGACTCCACGCCGTTGTCGGTAGCAATGGTCAAAGAGATCGCCGTAATTGGGCTGCAAACTATAATCGCCAGAGGCCACAATCTCGCCTGGCCCAAGGCCTCGGCCTCCTTCCCATTTCTCCTGCCAAATGTAGCATTTTGGTAAGGAAGGCGGCAGCTGAACCCCACGTGGCGCGCCCCCAAAGTCCTCTGCGGGTTGGTTCTTCTTATGGGAGCAATTCTTGCATGGCGGCCTTGAAATCGGCCTCCACAAAGGCCTCAACATTCCTCCATCGATGCCCTTCCGCCCTTGTATTCGGAGGGTTTCAACAGATGGTCTACCAACGGAACAGCCCCGAAAACCTTCATCAAAGCAAGTGGTAATACCCTCTCATAAAGCGCGCCTCGGCTATGAAACGGCGTTGAGCGGCCTCGCTGATGTTGGCATTGCCCTTTAACGCCTGCGATAACTCGGTTGGCGCGGTTTATTCCCTCGTATTGTTGTTGCCACGCCGTTGAGAGTTGTTCCTGTTCGGGCGAGGCGCGAAAGTGTTCTATGTCGTACATCCGGGCTGGTCGCTGTCTCCGCCGCCGCCTTTCGTCTGCATCGTCAGAGGCCACGTCGCCGATGGCCCAATCAAGATATTGTATGTAACTCATCCAACCGGCCGGGTCGTAGTGCGCCCACGAGCGTGCTTTTTGGCCGCATTCTCATTGGCAAAGAACGTATTCTGGTCGATGCTGGGCACAGGTGTGTCGAGAAAACCTTTCGGGGTCGCAAGCTGCAAAAAGCCCATTGCCATCGGCATGATGATATATATAAGGTGTCGCTTCATTTTCGTTGCGGTTTAGGTTGTTGTGTAATGTAATGGATGTAAAGGAGGCTGAACCGCGGTTTAGAACGATAGTTCTACCCCCACCGAGTAAAAGTCGGGGTGTGGGATAATAACCGCGGTCCACGCCAATATCGAGGGGATCCGACCCGCCTCGCATGCCTATTTCGGGGTCCAGACCCGTATATTTGGTAAACGTATATAGGTTTTGGGCATTGAGATACACGCGTGCTTTGGTAAGTTTGGCCTTGCTAACCCATGCGGCTGGCAGTTCGTAGCCCACTTGCAGCATCTTTATGCGCAGGTACGAGCCGTCTTCCAGGTAGCGGTCGCTTTGCAATATCGAGTTGTTGCTGTCTGTTCCGCCCATGCGCGGGTAGCGTGCATCGGTCTGTGTGCCTTCGCCGTGCCAACGGTTAACCATGTCGCGCGAGAAGTTGTAGCTCAGGTTGCCTGTGAAAGGCTGCAAATGACGGCCCATTGTACAGCTTGTTGCCGTAAACGCCTTGCGAAGTAGGCTTAGGGTCGAAACCTTTATACGATAGGCTGCCGTTGAGCGAGTAAGAGAACTTGGGCAGCGGACTTCCCAAATAGGTGTAGTTCTCTGGTGCCATCAAGTCGTCTTTGTTCACCGTTTTGTAGCGAACATCGCCCGGGGCCACGTTCTTTTGTGCCGTTTGGGCATTCACCTCGTCCCAGTTTTGGAACAGTCCGTCGGTTTTCAGTCCATAGAACTGCGCCATCGGTCTGCCCACGACGGTGCGTGTAAGGTACACCGAGTTCATGAAACGCCCCCTTCGATGTAGGCATCGGCGCCCAGGTCCAGCACGCGGTTAGAGATGGTGGTGAAGTTTGCCCCCACCGAGTAGCCCAGGGATGGTCGAAAGTGCGATACTGCAACGACAGCTCAATCCGCGGTTGCGCATTTTACCTGCGTTTTTGGAAAGGCGGTTCGGCAATTCCCCACCCTGTCCAGGGCACGGGAACGCGCAGCAACATGTCGCTCGTAGTCTTGTCGAACACCCTCGATTGTACCCGAGAGCTTACCTCGAGCACGGCGAAGTCGAGCCCGAGGTTGGCGGTTGTGGATGTTTCCACTTCAATTCGCTGTTGCCTGTGCTGTTAAAGCTAAACCCAGGCATCAGCTTTTCCGCCAAACACATAGTTGGAACCTGCGCTGAGGCAAACGTGGCATACGAGTAGGAATCGACGCCGCCTTCGTTGCCTATCTGTCCCTCAACCGGCGCGCAACTGAGTTGCTAAACACCTCTGGCTTTTTCATAAAGGGCTCTTCGGTTACGCGCCATCCGGCCGAAACCGATGGGAACACGTCCCCAGCGGTGCCCGCGTAAGAACTTAGACGAGCCGTCGAGCCTCATGTTCAGCGTTAAGAGGTAGCGTTCAAATAATTGTAGTTGATGCGCGCTATGCCCGACAGCAGCTTGTAGCGTGTGGTAATACCCTTGGCGGCAGCCGCCGCATCTTTGTTGCGTGCGTTGTTGATGAACATCACCGAGGGGTCGTTGCTGGGCACGTTCTTTACCGATGCTTGTAGGCTTTTATACGTTACGGCGTAACTTTCGCAGCCCAGCATGGCTTGCAAGGCATGCTGCTCAGGTGCGTGTCGTACGTAAGCGCATGGTAAACTGGCGCATGTAAGTGCTGTATGTGTAAGTTGGTTATGCTGTTTTCCTTGGAATTTTGCTGTGCCGCGAATACGTAGTACACGGGCGTATAGTTGGCATATTCGTTGTTGGCGTACTCGGTAGAATAGGTCGTCCGCCATTTCGAGTCCCTTCAAAGGCGATACTTCTGCGTAGACATTGGCCAACACGCGATAGACGATGTTTTCGGGATTGTTGTACTCGATAGTTGCAACGGGGTTGTGAATGTCGCTGAAAGTAGACTTGGTAAAGCTGCCGTCTTCGTTGCGCACGGGCGTTATCGGGTCGCGGGTGTAGGTGGTCATCATCGGACTCGTCCACTCGTCGTTCTCTAAAGTGCCGTTTTGGCGGGTGCGCACCAGCAATGTTTTCGCCGATGGTCAGCCAATTGTTGGCCTTAAACTCGCCATTGGCACGCAGCGTAACACGGTCGAAGGCCGTCTTCGTCATCAATCCGTCTTGCGAAAAGCCGTTCAGGCTGAGGTAATAGTTGGCTTTGTCCGTTCCGCCCTGTACGGATAGGTCGGCGTTCTTCACGGGTGCGTTCTTATGTAGTATGGCATCGAAATAATCAACGGTGGGCAACGAGCGCACGTCTCCAAAAAGCGGCACCTGCCCCAAGGCCGCTTGCATTTCGTTTCGCAGCATTCCCCACGTCGGACCGTCGCAAACGTTGTTCTTACGCCATACGTTTTGTATGCCGTACAGGCCGGAAAAGGTTGATGGTGGCCTTGCTCTTGCGAGCCGCGTTTGGTGGTTATAATCACCACGCCGTTGGCACCGCGTGCGCCATAGATGGCCGTTGCCGAGGCATCTTTACACTTGCACGCTCTCAATGTCGTTTGTGTTCAGGAAGTTGATGTCGCCCACCATCATTCCGTCTACCACGAAGAGCGGGTCCGAATCGTTCAGCGTGCCAATTCCGCGCACCCTAACGGTAATTCCCGAACCAGGCGCACCCGAAAAACTGGTTACGTCTACGCCTGCCACCCTTGCCCTTGCAGAGGCGTGTGCCAAGGTGAATGCCGACAGCTTATTCACCTCTTTCATGTCTACCACCGAGATGGCGCCCGTAACGTCTTTCTTCTTTTGCGTTCCGTAGCCACCACAACCACTTCGCCAACGGCGTTAGCCGTTTTCGCTCATCGTAACGGTGATGTTTTGTTTGCCTGCCACGTTAACGCTTTGCTGAGGCATATCCCACGCACGAAAAACAGCAGCACGTTGTCTGTTCGGGCCAATCGTAACGAGAAATTGCCGTTGGCATCGGTGGTGGTTCCGGCTCCCGCTGCCTTGTGCCAGCACCGTAACGCCCTGCAAGGCCTCGTGGTGGCAGCATCGACAACCGAACCCACGATTGTTCTTTCGCCCGTTTGTTGTGCCATCAAGCACAGGGGCGGGAGAGTAAGAGTGCGAGCAACCGCGAGATAAAACCCTTTTCCTCTCATAACGGTCATGTTATTAAGTTAAGTTTCCCGTGTCTGGGGGTGAAGTTTGATTACAGGTTGGTTCTAAAAGTCCATTACGGCTGGTTTTAAAACTCGCCTTTGTCATTGCCTTTTGGCCGCTGGTAGGTAACGCTGTTCAATGCGCGCGGCATTAAATTGTTTATGGGTATGCATGTATTGCGGGCTGTTCATGGTTCCTCACAATTGGCCCTTGTGGCAGGTTAAGCGGGTTGTGCCGGTGGCAACCAACAACGCTTTTTACTGATTGTTTACGATGCAAAAGATAAGCAAAAAGAAACCAAACGAAAGAATAAATAATGAGTTTTTGTTTGTTGTTTTTAATATTAATTAATGATTAAGGAGCGAAAAAGGCCTCACCCCCAGCCGCTTTCTCCAAGGGGAGAGGAGGGTGATGGCTTTGCGCATTACCCGCTGTTAACGGGTTGTTTGGCTAACTTGTTCGCTCATCAACATGTTATAGCCAAACAGAATTGTTTTTGGGAAATTGTTGTTAGGAGATTGCAAGATGCGCATAGCATGGCATCAACATGCCCCTACGCAAGGGGAAAGGAATACTTTGCTTTGCTTACGGCGTACCCTATAGCTTTCCAAATCCAATCCGGGTTTACTATAACTGGCTGATTGGTCAATCCGTACGCTTTGCCAACTCGTTAGCTTGTCTACTCGTTCCACTCGCCAGCTCTGCCTACTTGTAAACCTGTAAACTCGTCAACTTGTCTCACTTGTATATTCGTTAACCCGTTAATCTATTAACTCGTCAACTGCGCTTTTGTCAACTTTTTCAGCTCGTTTTTAACATCGTGAGTGCCGTTTTTGGTCACCAATCGTTAGCAGGGCTGCAAATAATCGATTCTCGCGAAGGTTTGTTTTGATGCAAAAAGGGGGATTGTTGTACATGCAGGCAAAATGAATATTTATTTTATGATACCGCCATTTTCACCCTATTTTTGGGCGATTTGCTGCAAAATACACTGCGTTTTGGTGCTAAAATGCACTGCGTTTTGGTGCAAAATGGAGTGCGTTTTGATGCTAAAATGCAGTGCGTTTTGGTGCTAAACGCAAGGTAAAATGGTGCTAAAATGCAGTGCAATTTGCCGCTAAACACAAGGCGTTGCGCATAAATATCCGCTGAAATGGTATAAATAATACCCCTCGAACCATTAAAAATAGGGACTAAAAAGGGCAAAATGGGCATTAAAAAGTGGGGTTTTTAGGGAGCTAAAGGGGTAATTGGGGTTGAAAAATTACGAGCTGGCAACCAAAATAGAAAGGCAAAATGGTGCAAAATGCAGGTTGTGTTTCTTAAAATTGGTGTAAAGAGATAAGGTGGTAAGCTGAAAAATAACGCTAATTGCATGCAAATGACCCTTTCTACGCCAGAGGGGTGGCAAGGAAAGTGTGTTTTGTAAAGTGTCGCGTATTTTTAACATTATGTGCTTATGCGCTTATAAGTTTTCAAAGCAGGCTCTATAAATACTCTGCGCTCTTCGGCCGCCATCATTGGTCTGTCTTCGTCAGGGTGGGGCAGTGCATAGCGTTGCTGGTAGTCGGTTAACAAAAATGTGGTTAAGGGTGTGGGCGAGGGCTTGCAATGTGTTTTTGGCGGAGCGAAAGGGCGCAGTTGACACTCCCAAACCACTAGGCAATGCCAGCCCATGCGTGCCAGTTGGCGTTGCGTTTCGGCATCGCGTTGTTGGTTGCGTTTCACCTTATTCTCCCAAAATGGGGTGTTAGTTTTAGGGCAAGGTCCATCGTTTGCAACCCTCATGCCCATGCCAAAAGCAGCCGTTAACAAAGATGCAGGTGCGGTATTTGCGCAAAAACCAGGTCGGGATGGCTGGCAAGCGGCCGTAGTTTAGTCGGTATCTGAACCCCTGCGCCCACAAATACTTGCGTACGAGCAGCTCTGGCTTCGTGTCTTTCGACTTAATCGAGGCCATGATGCGATGGCGTTGTCAGGGGCGTAAACTTGTCCATGAGGCAAAGATAATGAAAAATGTGAGTTGTGTGCAGATATGAGTGGGATATGAACAGTCGTTTTGTTCTGACGTTGAGCTAACAGGGGAGCTAAGGCGCACAAACTACGGTTTTACATGGGCTGGCGAGGGCTGGCCAAAACACTCATGTATTCCTAACAAGCGTATGGAAGATATCCAAACGCCCACCCGTCAACTTAGTGCGATAGGTGGGCGTTAGCTAAATGGTAGGTCGATATAGGGATGTGCAAGCCATTGGCCTACCTCGCCTCTACGGGCATTTGGCCTTTTGCTTTATGGTTTGTCGGCCTTTGGTTTATGCTTGCGCTTATGGGTTAGTGGCGTTCAGCTTTGCACTGGTTGTGACTTGCAAACTCACAGTCAACAAGCTCCGTAAGCTTAAATCATAAAGCCCGGCTTTTCTATTTCCATAATCTTTAAAAGCTCCTTACGTAGGTGCCATTATGGAAATAATGGTAGCCTGTATAGTTTATTTCTTTTTGACCGACTGATTAGCGGGTAGTAAAAAGCCCTCAATGTACTTTCCCCGCCACTTGGTTTGAAGGGCATCTGTGTCTATCATCAGTATGGGGAAATTCTATTCACCGCACTAAAGACGTCATCATAGATGTTTGAGATAACCAACAAGTCGATATTTTGCCTTTTGCAGATTTCAGAAAGTGCCAAAGGCGACACGCAAAGACCCGATTTGCAAAAATGGAGTGAAATCATATATGATAACCTTTTCGTGTTTTGTGTAGGTCTTTTGTTTGTTCTACGCCAATCGCATATATGTTTGAGAAATCGCGAATGTCATCTATTGCACCTTTATAATGTACAACTCGTTCTTGCGCTCCCTTTGGTAGATGAGAAAAACCTGACGTCAAGCCCGATATTTGACAAGAAACTAAGGTAGATGATGCAAAGATTATACCGTTATATATGATTTCATGCGAATGTTTTTGTTTAGCTGTGATACTGATAAGCGTTTATGTATTGCAAAAATAGGTAATTATTTTCTAAGAAACAAGATGTAAAAACGTTTTTGTTTGGTTAACCTCTACCAACTTAGGTGTATCGGTTAAGCAATGTGGTTATTAAATTCCAATACGGCAGGCGTTTCTAGGTGCACAGAAACGAAGAATGCGGACTTAAAATCGCCTGTTTGTGCTTGTTTTAAAGGTAAAAACGATGTGCCGTTTGCTTGGCAAAATGATGCCAGTTATTAAATTACACTTTTTACAATTATTGCAAGTAGACTGCATAATTTCAACAAAATGCGCATTAATTTGAAAATAACTCCTTCCTATTTGCTTGTTTTTATAAATTTATTGCATATATTTGCAGGGCAGTTTAACTCGGTGAATGTACTGACACACGTACTAAAACAAAATGGGTTTTAAAAGAGCCAGTGCGGCCATAGCTTGCTAAACATGTGGTTGCGTGGTGCATTAGGGAAACTATAATCAACCCTAGATAAAATTATGAAAGTAAGATTTTGGATGTTAACCCTTTGCTTGCTAACCGCATTGAGTTCGGTTTTTGGCACAAAACATAACAGTGAAGGGAAACGTCGTAGATGAAAAACGGGAGGCCTTGCCTGGCGTAAAGTATCGTCCCGAAAGTCGGCCCCGAAGACGGGCACCGTGTCTAACATAGACGGTAAAGTTTACTCATCAGCGTGCGCAACGGAGAGAAACTTACGTTTAGTTTCATGGGGTATAAGAGCCAGAGTGGCCGCCGCACCCCAGATGAACGTGCGGATGGAACCCTCCGACCTGACGTTGAACGACGTTGTTGTGGTGGGTTACTATGGAACGTAAAGGTAGCCAACACCTCGGCCTCTGTGGTAAAGGTAACAGCCAAAGACCTTTGCGATGAAACCCGTAGCCAACCCATTGGACGCCGTTCAGGGCAAAGTGAGCGGCTTACAGGTGTTCTCCTCGTCGGGCGAACCCTCTTCGCGCCTGTCGATGGCCTTGCACGGACAAGGCTCGTTGGGTGCAGGCACGGGCTTGCTCATCATCCTCGACGGCATGCAAGTTAGTATGGCCGTGCTGCAATCCACGAATGCCAACGACATCGAGAGTGTTCAGTTCCTTAAAAGACGCGGCGGCCACGTCTATTTATGGCGCGCGTGCAGCCAACGGTGTGATGTATGTTACCACCAAACGCGGCCGAACTGAGACGCGCCCCACTATTAATCTCAGGGCACAATACGCCGTTTCGTCGTTGGCAAACACCGATTATTTCGACCAACTGATGACTGGTCCCGAACTATTACGCTAGTATCAGGAGACGGGCATCTACACCGCCGACCAAATAGCGGCCTTTAAAGAGCAAGTATTTCAGAAACCGACTTCCAATGGTATAAATATGTGTACCAACCTGCGCCCATGTACACGGCCGACGTGTCGGTATCGGGCGGCACATCTGCCGTTAGGTACTACCTATCGGGCGGCGCATTGAGCCAGAGACGGACTGCGCATGGGGTCGAGTTACAGAAAGCCTTCGGCCGCATCAACCTCGATGCGAGTTGGCGAATGGGTTCGCGCCGGCATCAACACGCAAAGTGGCATACGACGACACGCATTTCGCCCTTCGGCAACAACAATGCCGTGGGCGGAGGCGTTGCAGCCATGAACGCACCCTTTGCATCGCCCCTACGACCCGAGGACGGAGAAGAACTGGAACGCGTCCGCTGCTCGACATCACTACGCCCTAGCACGTTATTTCATCAGCCCAGCCAAGACCAATGCCTTTATCCCTGTCGGCTAATCGAAACCCTAACGCTCACGCCGATAAAGAACCTAACCTTGCGTTCGCTTGTTGGATTGGAACTAAATTACGGCGATAGCCGTTCGCGTACCTTGCCCTAGCTACTATCGCGCATACGGAAATGGCAGTGCCGAACGTGGTTTCTCTATGGTTTCCAACTTCACCATCACCAACACGGCAGCCTATAACATGGGCTTTGGCGACCATCACGTTACCGCTTTGTTGGGACATGAATACACCAATTATAACGACGATGGTTTTCTCTGCATCGGGTTCGGGCATCTTAGACGACCGCCTTACCCTGCTTAGCAACGCCACGCAAAAAAGAAGAATGTGGGCGAGGAAACCAACAGCTACGCATTCCTTTCGTTCTTTACCCAGCTGTCTTACGATTTCTCCGAACGTTATTTCGTCGACTTGGTTTTTGCGTAACGACGCCTCTTCGCGCTTTGGACGCAACAAAGCGAAAACAGCTTGTTTCTGGTCGGTGGGCTTGTTGTAGGAAAGCTAGGGCGAAAGCTTCTTAAAGACGTATCGTGGCTTAACGAGTTAGACTTCAAAACGAGTTACGGAACGCAGAGCAACTCTTCGATACCTCCTTACAGCATCATCGTATGTAGGGAAAAGTGGGACAGAAGAAAGGCGGCATGAGTCTTGGCTTTGTTAGTCTTGGGAAAATCCCGACTTTGGGATGGGAACACCAAAAGCAAGTTTACCGTGGGCGTGAAGGCTCGTTTGCTAAAGTAGGCTGGACCTAAACGTGGAGTACTACAACCGTATAACGAGCAACATGCTCTTCGAAGTGCCGCTGCCCTACACATCGGGTATGCCCTGTCGGCACGATAGCGTTATGCCACTCGTTACGAGAATGTTGGGCGTTACCCGAACCACGGTATCGACTTCCAACTGGGTGCCGACATCCTTCGCGGTCGCGATTGGGGCGTTTTCAGCCAACGTTAACTTCAACTGCAACCGCGATAAAGTGCTCGAACTGTTTCGAGGACGTCAGTCGTGGCACGAGCCAGGCGGCCAACTCGCCTACATGGTAGGTAAACCTGTAACCTTTGTACTCCGCTTTATAAGGGCGTGAACCCCCAAACGGGCGTACCCGAATGGTATAAACCGGGCGCAGACAAGAACCAAACGCGGCGCGACGACAACGACGTGGTGTCCGAATATTCTTCTTCGCTCAGTCAAAAACACAGGCGTAAACGCTTACACGCCTTTTACGGGCGGTTGGGAGCATTTTCGGCTTATTGGAAAGGTTTCTACCTCAACGCCGACTTCTTTGTGGCCCTCGGTAAGCTACATGATTTCGATGGATAAACAGTTTTACGAGAACGATTATCACGTTCGCAACCGCGAGAAAACTTCAATGGTTCGCGCAGATTGTTCGACTATTGGAAGAAACCAGGGCGACAACACCGAATATCCCTCGTTGGCATGGGTGCGCCAAGCCAACCACCAAAGCAACTACGTGGACTCGAAAATGCTTGAAAAACGCTTCGTTCATGCGCCTGAAGAACTTTACATTGGGCTACGACATCCCCGCAAGAGCCTTTGGACGACAGAACATCGTACGCACGGCAAAAGTGTTCTTTACAGGGCAGAAACCTGCTCACCTTTTACCAAGTTCCGCGGTATCGACCCCGAAGTGAACCGCAATGTTTCGTATGGCGTCAATCCCAACACCAAGCAATTGAGCGTAGGTGTGGAGATAGGACTCTAAACAACAACACATAAATAATGAACACGTATATGAAAACAACGAAGATATTATTATGGGCGTTTACGCTTGCGGCCATGCCCAGGGTGCAATCAGACCGCGAACCGGCCGACTATATAGACTATAACGCCTCGTTTAACTATGCAAGACGCCGCCAAATGGGACAACGGCATCTATTCCACCCTCCGTGGCAAGTTCGGGGCGGCTAGCTGTTGCCCCAAGAGGCGCAAGCCGACATGCTTAACGCGCATGCAGCCTTGGAAAACCTCTATGAGAGTTTCACGGATGGACCATCTTGCCCGAAAAGTAGCGTGATACAAGAAATCTATCACTCGTATTATTCGGCGCTCGTAGATGCCAATGTGGTGATAACCAAGTTGCCCCAGCTGCCCGTTAGCGAGGCCGAAAAGCCCACGCAACGCCATTATTTGGGCAACGCATACTTCGCTAGGGCCTTCTATCACTTTAACTTTGGCCTTGCGATGGGGTATGATCTACGATGCAGCTACGGCCGATAAAGACCTCGGTGTGGTGTTGGCATTGGAGCCAGGTTCGTTAAACAAACCCGCACGAGCCACCAACGCGCAGACCTATAAGCAGGTGTTGGACGATTTGAACGAGGCCGAAACACTGTTGGCCGACGTTCCTACCATGCCCGGAAATACGGAAATAAACGCCGATGCGGTGCGAGCACTTCGTGACGCGTGTACCCATACATGGGCGACATGGACAAAGCGTACCAAGAGGCCAAACAATTGGTGAGACAAAAACACCTATCCGCTTATCGCTCCCTTACACAGCAAAGCTTAACAGCGAAGCGAAAAAGTAACGCCCACAGAAGACGCTTTTTTGCGCAGATGTGGTTCTACGACAAAGGGTACCGAACAGATTTGGCAACCCTATGTGGCCGAAAAAGAGCGAAGTGCCTACGGTTACTTCGCTCTATGGTGCCGACCTTTCTACGACTACTCATTGGGACGAGGCCAAGCAGCCAAGCAAAGTGGGCGACTATAACAAACCGCCCTACGTGCCAACGCGCGAAGTGATTAACGACCTCTTTCCAACGGAAACGACCACCGCGCACATATCCACTTCGAGTTTGTCAATACCACGGTGAACGACGTGAATGTGTCTACTCAGCTTTACGTTGTATCTAAGTTTAAGGGGCAACCCCTAACTACGCAACGCTCACTAGCACCCATTGGGGCGGCTATGTACCCAACGGAAATCGCCCAAGCCTTTCCGTATCGCCGAACAATACCTTATTGTGGCCGAGGCAGTCTACAAAACTGGGTAACACGGCCGATGCCCAAAGCTATCTTAACACCCTTCGCCAATCGCGTGGACTGCCTGCCACCAGCGCAATGGGCGACGATTTGTTCCAAGAAATAAAAGAACGAGCGCGCACGCGAACTGGCTTAGCGAAGGTTCCGCCTTTGGGACTTGCGCCGTTGGAAACTGGGTGTTCGCAAACGAACAATACAAAGGTGCCAAGGGATATTATCAAGTTCCCTGCATCGTTCTACGCAGGTGGTTACTAGGTAGACATACAAACAGGCAACAAGATGTTTTGTGGCCGTTCCCCGACAACGAGGTTCAGATAAACCCGAACGTTAAGCAAAACCCTGGTTGGGATAAACAATGACACATACGCTAACAAAAAAACAAATACGCTATGTATAAGAATATAAAGATATGGGCTTTGCTCATCGTGGCATCGTTAGCTAGCGCATGCCAGAAAGACCTTACCTTGGGCGGAACGGAAGACGTCGTTCAGGGCGAGGCGCAGACGCTCACTCTTAAACAAGAGGGCGAAACTAAGACGGTAAGCTTTGCAACACTTGGCGGCGAATGGCAAGTGGAAAAGGGCTTACGATGCTTTGGCTCACCGCGAAAAAGGTGGGACAAGCACTGAACTGACGGCTACGGCCAACGAAGGAGCCGACGAACGCCAGGCCGAAGTGGTGCTGACCACGCCCGGCGGTAAGCAAACGGTAACGGTTACGCAGTTTCGGCACGGCGCCTTTTCATTGCCGTAGACGGCAGCAATGGTACGGCCATCTTCAACCATGAGGCGCATACGGCCGTAGAACTAAACGTTATTTCCAACTCGGATAATTGGCGTGTGGAGCAAGTGGACAAGGAAAACAACAAATGGCTCACGTACGATGTTGACCAAAAAGCAACGCAAGCTGAGGCTAACCCTCACCGCCATCGACCGCAATAGCCCTTGGGCGCAGAGCAGTAGAACCGAAAAGCTGTTCCTCTCTAACGGAAACAAGCACTTCTTGCTCAGCGTAACGCAAAACGGATACGTGCAGTTCCAGCTGCCCGTGTGGGATTTGGACAACTTTAACTTGGCTCGTGTAACCGAACTTGAAGCGCGAAAGGAACAACAGTCGCGACAGAGCTTTCGAGATAGACTCGCTCTTTGCCGTTCAAAGAAGACGTAGACAAGATATATTATGCGTTCCGTTCGCCCGGCGAACAATCACCTCGCATCTTCTACACGCCCAACTATTACAGCAAACTCATTACTACCGCGTGGTTGAAAGCACCAAAGGAAAGGAGTTCCAAAAAGAATCGTACGACCCTTGGGTTGAAACAACAGAACTTTAAAGACGGCAACAAACAGCGTAATGCAACCGAAGCGCAATACTACTGCGAAGAAGAAAACCAAACACGACTGGTACACGTCTCACAACGACCCCAACAACTTTAAGATGTTTGGCGGCATATAAGAGTCCCTGCATGAAGTATGTGGTGAGTTCCAACGAGCTGAAAGTGGGCAGCAACAGCAAGGCCACTTGCTTCCCGTATTCGATTTCCGAGCGCATGCACAACAAGTCGTTCAAGCTGCAAGAGGTGATTGAGTTTGAAAAAGAAAACGCGGAATGAAACCCGATTTCGAGAACCAATTCAACAGCGAGAAGATAACTACCACCACCGAAGACCCCAGTTGTAGGTACTCGCGCCTACTCTTCGTGCCCGAAAATGCCAGCTACGACCCAGGCTCGTTGGCCAATGTCATCTACTTCTTCAACTGGCGAGGCGTTACTCCCGAAGACATTGATGCAGGTTTGGTGGCCGATGCTGAGCTCAGTGGCACCGTTGGTTCGTGCCAAGTGTTCTACATGGGCGGCGAAGTGCTGTATAATCGAGAGGTGGAGGCACTCCCGGCGTGTACGAATGGTACACCCATACCCTTGCCAACCAGCACAAGGAACGCAATGGAAGAGAAGGGTTACAGCTACTTCCGTGGCGACAATAGCGGCTTTGTTACCTACTTCGCGGCGAGGCCGACCTCATCGACATGCGTCCGCAGCAAACGCGTACAGTCATTACTTACTATAAGAGTAAGCATTATGCAGACCTAATCAAGAAAAACTCTCAACTTATAGACAACTCATCCGATGAAAAAGTTCAGAAAAATATATACATTGGCGGCTTGTATCACGTTGACCTTAGGCATGTTTTTCGGCTTTGTAGCGACGACTTGCTCACTCGCAAAAACAACCCTCATGCTGCCCAAACCGCCGCCGACGAGGCCTTTCCTGGCAACCTGGCATGGCTTTCATCAAGCTGAAACCTGGCGTAAACCCCAGCACCCGTGCTGCAACGCAGAGCGTAACGCGTGCAAAGGTGTTCGACAACACCGACGTAAAGGTGGAACAGGTGTTCGACATGAACAACGAATATGCCGCATTGAAACGTGCAGGGGCTCGACCGATGGTTTGTTGTGAAATTCGACAGCACAAAGAACGTTGAAGAAGTTATCAACGAACTACGCCGCGACCCTGCCATCGAGAAGCGCTCACGGCAACGTGCAGATTGCGCCCAGCAAGGTGAAGTACACCGCAGCATCGCGTGCGCCCATCCCCTCTAACAAATTAAGACCTGCAAACAATGGCACAGGTCCACTTAATTTTAGCGACCCTTACTACGATACCAGTGGCATTACACCACAACCATCGGTTCGTATGGTCTGTTTAAAGAAGGGCAGACGTAAACCCTGTTCCCTGCTTGGCAGAAAGAAACGGGCAGCCCCAACGTGGTGGTGGCCGTGATGGATTCAGGTGTCGACTTCGAACACGAAGACTCTGCGCCTCTGCCTGGCAAGGTGTCGACAAGAGTACGGGCCAGAAGATACACGGACGTAACTTCTATGCAGCCGAAAGCGGTAGGGCGACCCCAACGTTATCGTGGCCGGCGGACCGGAACGCACGTGGCAGGAACCGTGCCGCACGAAACAACAACGGCCTTGAGCGTTTGCGGCGTGGCCGGTGGCAACGGCAGCGACGACTCGGGCGTGCGACTGATGAGCTGCGAAAATATACGGCCGCGACGGGACCAAAGACTGCATCTACTGCTTACATTGTTAAGGCCTTCAATTTGCTGCCGAAAAACAGGGGCATCCGTATGCAACTGCTCGTAGGGTTACGCCTTCGACCGAAGCAAATACCTCAACAACGAAAACTTCCAAAGCATCTTCAAAGCGCAGTTCGACTTGCTGAAAGACGGCATCAACTATTTTACCGACTATGCCGGATGCGACGCTGCAGGGCAAACAAAAGCCCGGTTCTTACATGAAAGGTGGTCTTGTTATCTTTGCATCGGGTAACGATTCGCAATACGACATCATCGACATGATACCCGCCTCTTATCCGCGCGTGGTGGCCGTGGGCGCAACCAACAGCATGGGTATTCCTACCGACTATATGAACAAAGGACCGTGGGTAGACATCCTTGCACCAGGTGGAACCACCGAAACGGGCGAGGTAATGAGGGCGTACTAAGCACCGTGCCCAAGAGCTTTTGCCCAAATGAGCACTGGCGGCACGCCCAATACCGACTTTACTTTGTGCCCAACGATAACAACTCACGCATACGCCCAAAGGCACCTCTATGGCGGCGACCCACGTATCGGGTATTGCCGCGTTGATTGTGTCGAAGTTTGGTAAAACCAACCCCAACTTCACCAACGAGGACCTTCGCCGCCGCTTGCTATGGAGCCGTAAAGGCCACCAGTCCCTACGCCGTAAAGACCGATGCCAACCTCGCAGGCAAGATGGGCGTGGGCTTTATTGATGCAGATTTTGCCCTTGCCGACCCCGAAACGCAGAAACCCGACGCACCAGAAGTAACCGTTACCGACTATTCAACGGATGCCACTCGCGGCTATTATGATGCCCGCATAACGTCGAAAGTAACCGCAGATGCCGATGCGCTGAACGAACAACACACGGCCTTTGCCTACGACATACACCTCTATAAGAAGGCCGACATGAGCAAACCCGTGCAAAGCCTTACTCGTTATTCAGTGCGACAAGCCTGTTGGCACCTAGCTGGAGCAAGAGTTTACAGGGGCTAAACACTGATGTAGACTATGTGGTAAAGATGTCGGCGCGCGACCGTTTCAACAATACTTCGGCCGATGTAACGGCTAGTTTCAAAACGCGCCTTAACCATGCGCCCGTACTTGGCGACGCAATGACCGACACGTTGCGACTACTCGACACGCAACCTTACTTCCATAGGTACTACCCGTAACCGATGAAGACGACCACCTGACCTACACCACCACCGCGTTGCCCAGCGGCGTTGAAATGAAACGTGTTAGGCAACGCCTAGACCTCTTTATAAAGGTATGGTTCCGTTGGGACGTATGGCTTTGAAGTGACGCTCACCGACCAACTTGGCGGTAAGACGGTACAGAAATTCGCCTATAAGGTGGTTTCGCACACGGCTCCCACGCCCAACAACACGCTCGGCGACGTGTCGCTGTTCGAGCAGGGCGAAGCCGCACAAATCGATTTGGCCAACGCTTTCACGGCCATGAGCGGTGGCGAGATGCAATTCGCGGCCACATCTAGCAACGATGCGGTGGTAAAAGCCTCCGTAGCGGGCAAGCAACTAACGCCAACCCCTGGACAAAAAGGCACGGCCACGATAACCCTCACAGCCATCGACGGTGGCAAACGCACCACAACAACCATCCAGGTGCGTGTTACCGACAAGAACGCACCCGACGTGCACACCATCTATCCCATACCGGCGCACAGCTACATCAAGGCACTTATGCGCAGCGGGGTAAGTAAGGTGCAGGTTATCGTTACCTCTTTGCGCGGCCAAAAGCTTATCGACGAAACCTTAACGCCCGACAGTCGCACGCACGAAGTAACTTTGGGCATCGACCGACTAGCTCCCTGGCACCTATTATCTGCTGCTCAAAACCGAGCGCATAACAAGCAAAACACACCTTCATCAAGAAATAAACAGACGCTATGAATAAGATATCAATGCATTCCTCGCGCTTTGGCGCAAGCCTTGCAATGGAGGCCACGGCACAAAAGCACGCATACCCTGTGCTAGAAGCTACGCCCGATGCGCGCACACTGCAGCAATGGGTGGCACACTGCTGGCAATGCCAACCAAATGCACATTTACACTAACCCGCCGCTCTTACCTTTGGCGAAAAAGCGTTTTGTAGCCGACGTGCTCGCCGAGGCACAGCCCAAAACCGACGAGGGCCGACTGATGCAATACAACTTTGCCACGGGCTATCGCTTTGCCAATCGTTCGGCCTTGATGGCAGGCGTTACCTGTGGCGGACTAACGGTTCCTTCGGTAGTGCCGCGGGCGAACCAGATAAGGTTTCGCCCTCACGATATGGCCCTCGACTTGGGTTATTCGTTCGCCGTAACGCCTGAAGTGGCCGTGTATGCCACTGCACCTACGCCCGAAGTCATGCCGCAACCAGCGCAAACGCTTACGCTTTCTCGGTCGGAGCGGCCTATCAGAAGGGTTTCAACATCTGTCCAACTGTTCCTACCACGCTAACCGTTGGCGCACGACTGTTGAGTTTCGGCAAGTCGGTGAAGTTTAACGATACGGGCATACGCCCAAAGTCTGCCCACTTCGGTGGCCGTAGTGGCGACTGGGCCGTAAATTTCGCGCCACAGCACGCCCTTACCTATGCCCTTACGTGTCGTTATTTCACCCCGAAAGATGCTGGCGAAACCTGCTTGCTGGTGGTTTGGAGTACACTACAACCGCATGCTCTCTGCAAGGGTGGGCTATCAGTATGCCGACAAGGGTTCTAATGCCCTTACTTTCGGTGCTGGTGGCGAGTTGTCGGGTTTCAAACTCAACGTGGCCTACCACCATGCATTCGCCGATTACGGCATAGATGCGCTGATGGTTGGCATTGGTTACGCTTCTAGCTTTGCTTTGCAGCGCGAGGCCGCCTTAAAGTGTGGCATGGCAAGTGCCTTGCCGCACTTTCTTAGAAACTCTACTCATTGCAGCGTAAAGTTACATCATAAAGCGAAAGCCATATCTATGCCGTTATCGCGGCAAGATATGAGCTTTTGCTATTAGTGGAGTTATAAAAAGGGTGTCAACTTGCTAACATTTGTCCGCTTTTTGGTAAAAAGCTTTAACATTATTACTGCATTTTTCAACCAAACGTCCAACTTGCCGCAAAAAAATCGATTCTTAGACGAGTTTGTTTTGGTACAAAAATGGGTTAGTCTGCGAATGATGCAAAAATGAATATCTATTCAAGAAACCACCATTTTCGCAACAGATTTTTGGGCTGTTTGCTGCTAAATGTAGTGCGTTTGTCGCTAAACGCAGTGCGTTTTGGTGCTAAATGCAATGCGTTTTGGTGCTAAATAGCGTGCGTTTTGGTGCTAAATGCGGTGCGTTTGGTGCTAAATGGAGTGCGTTTTGGTGCAAAACGCAGTGATATGCTGCTAAATGCGAGACCAAAAGCATAAAAATACGCTGCAATGGAATAAATACAACCCTCTCGAACCTTTAAATACATGGCTAAAAAGGGCAAAAACGTCATCAAAAAGTGGGTTTTTAGGGGTAAAAAGTGGGTAATTGGCACTGAAAAATACGAGTTGCCCCTAAACTAGAAAGGCAAAAATGGTGCAAAATGCAAACAATTACCTTAAATCTTGGGTGAAATCGAAGCGCGTTACAGAGAAATCGTGGCTAATTGCATGCTTTTTAGCCTTGTTTTTCGCTAGAATGGAGTGGGATAGAGGGTGTTTTGTAAAGAATGTGGTAAGGTTTTCAGGGGTTGGTAAGCCTGGTAAAAGTAGATGGGCTAGAAATCTAGATGAGCTAGTAAATCTAGTAATCCTAGTAAATCTAGTACTTCAAGTTAATCACAGCCTAGCTAAACTAGTAATCTGGCCCAACAGCCTTGTGCGCTTATAAACTTCCCTGTTTCCTTTTTCTCCTTAGTTACTTTCTCTTGCATTTCCTCCTTTCTCCTTACTACCTTCTCCTGCACTACTTTCCTCCTTACTACCTTACTACTTCCTCCTTCTTGTTACTTTCTCCTTGCTACTTTCTTCTTTCTACTTAGAAAAGCAACCACTCCTTCTCCCTTCATTCCATCCATCAATATGCGCAAAAGGCTGTTCAAAGCGCACGTGCCCTAACGTGTTGTGTCTCTTCAACGGCAGGCATGGCATCGAGAATGTCCCTTGCGGAAGAGGCCATCGGGAATGTTGGTGTCTATCGTAAAGTAGCCAACACCAAAGCTGGTGAGGGTTTTGAAAAGAAGTGCGTTCCTTGGCTAGGGTCTATCTGATAGTTCTTCAATGCCACCTCAACGATGACACGCGCCCGCTGATATGCGGCGATTTAACGGGAACGCCCAACCAAAAGTCGCTCGAACCCCCAACGCCCAGGCCCCACAAGAATGTAGTTTCGGTCGGTGCCGAAAGCTGTTGTTGATGCGTTCAATTTCTTCGGCCACGCGATAGTTGTCGGCAGCCGAGAAGTTGTCGCCATCTTAACGTACACCCGTCGGTAACGTCGTCGCTAACGCCATGCCCCAAGCGTGTTGTGCGAACGTAGCAGGCACTGTGTCGTCGGGTATGGCCGACAGGTCCTCGTCTAGCATTTGTTTGGCATCTACGATGGGGCGTATTTGCAAAAGGTTGAACTCGCGCGTACGGTCGGCGTTGATGTTACAGGCAAACTCAATTTCCACAGGGCGTTTCATGGCATCCTCGCCATAGCGCATGCCATTGCATGATTTGCGGTGGGGAAAGCATCGTGCCTAAGCACGCCGCCAAAGGTGATGAGCTTGCGCCCGCCCTCGTAAAGGCCCTCGCGAATGATGTTGTCGTTGGGTCGTCTGTAGAGGCGATGAAGTGCAACGAATGGTCGGTCTCGGCCTCCTTACGCTGCCCAGTTTCAGGATGTTAAAGCCGTCGTCTACGGCAAAAGTCGGTGTTGAGGTGCGTGGTGTCGAGGGCGTGAATTGCGTTTGCGTGTCGCGTAAGGCAATTTTCATCTCGCTTGTTTGCAGCACTTGGTTGGGGTGATAGGGACTAACGCGCAACGTCTGACCGCCATCCACGATGTATTTGCCCAGCCCCAGGGCTAGGTTGGCAATGCCGTCTTCGGCCTGTTCGTCGCCAACGGGGTAGTAATTGATGGAGCGCAGCACCACTGATGTTGGGATAAAATCGCCCGCCATAGTCTTTACTCCACCACGGCCTGCAAGATGACGCTTCATTTTCTCTTGGTCGATAACGTTGCTTGTAGGCCGACATGGTAGGCCTTTGAGTCTTTATAGAACACGGATGCGTACACGCCTTTGATGGCCGCGGCAAGCATGCGGAGCATCACTTCGGCATCTTCGGTGGAGGAATCGCGCTATGTGCTGTATATTCCTGCGAATGGTTGGTAGTGCGCATCTTCGAGTAGCGAGCTGGAACGCACGGCAATGGGGCAAACGCGTGGCCTCGAAAAAGGTGGTGAAGTCGGCTTTAAGGCTGTCGGGAAAGCTTTGCGGCGAGGAATGGCGAAGTATCTCGTCGTCGGTTGCATCGCTTAGGGCAATCTGGTACAGGTTGTTCTGCTCCATAAATTGGTCGAAGAAATCTGTACACAGCACAACCGTTTTAGGGATGTGCACCTTTACGCCCGGAAAGCTGTTAAACTCTGGATGCCGCTTGATGACATTGTCGAGAAAGGCCAGTCCGCGGCCTTTTCCGCCCAACGAACCGTCGCCAATGCGTGCGAAGTGGGCATAGCGGTCGAACTTCATGCGGTCGAACACGGCCACAACACCGATGTTTTTCATGTTGCGGTAGCGCACAATGGCCTCGAAGATAATTTGTCGGTGTGCATCCACATCCTTTAATTTGTGCCACGTAACGCCTTTGAGGAAGGCCGAAACGGGGAAAATGGCCCGGGCCGAAAGCCAACGGCTAACGTGGTTGCGGCTGATGTGGAAGAGCATCGAGTCGTAGGGGATGTTGAAAGATGTTGTCTGCAGCTGTTTTAAGCGAGGCGATGCGCGCCACCTCCCTTGCGCGTTTTGGGGTCGCGGAAGATGAAAATCGCCAAAGCGTGTGCTCTTCCATGAGGTGGCGCAGGTCGATGTTCATCTTCTTCGAGTTCTTGTCTACAAAGCGAAAATCCTCTTTCTCGGCCTTTTTGCGGTTGTTTGTTTCGGAGCTTTCCGGATGAGCGGCACAAATTCGTCGCGGCGACGTATCTCGCGCAGCAGCCGATGCCCGCCTCGGGGTCCTTTACGCCGTCTTTGGAAAGCGTACGTCGCTGATAACGCCCAAAATGTTGTCGGCGTACTTTGTCGTAGTGCAGGCCATTGCCTCTTCGTATGTTCGGGCTAGAACCACCTTTGGGCGGCCCTGCATTCGCAAGGCGGCAGCCTGGCTGTTAAAGCGCCTCGGTGGATATGCGCTTGCTATGAACGAGGATGTAGCTGTACAGGTTGGGGAGGATGGAGGTAGAGCGTATGCTGTCTTCAACCAGCAAAATCATCTGCACGCCGCCTTCTTGGTGTCGTGTTCTACGTTCATCTTGTCTTCGATAAGCTTGATGATGGAGAGGATGAGGTTGGTATTGCCCAACCAACAAAACACATAGTCGAAGATGCTGAGGTCTTCGTCTCGCATTCGGCGCGTTATGCCGCGCGAAAACGGCGTAAGCACCACGCAAGGCACCAGTGGAAACGCTCTTTTTACGGCATGCGCCACGGCGAAAGCGTCGTTGTCGGCATTGCCGGACGCATGCAGATGATGAGGTCTACGCTAACGCCCTGCATCACCTCTTCGGCCTCTTCAACGGTGCTTACCTGCTTGAATGTGGGCGGATAGCGCAGTCCTAGTTCAACATATTCGTTATACATCTTCTCGTCGATGCGCTCATCGTCTTCCAAACATAAAAGGCATCGTGAGGGGTTGACGATGAGCACATTATATATACGGTGCTTCATCAGGTCGATGAAGTTAACGTCTTTCAGTAGGATGTCGTTCCACTCTTGCGGTATCTTGTTGTCCATATCGTTCCTGTCTTTATGTTTTAGTATGTGGCCCATGAAGGCACAACGTTTCCGTTTGCTTTGCCGTTAGCGGCCATACAAAATTAAAGTAATAGGGCCCGAACGCCCAAAACATTTAGGGATAAGTTGCGCATTGTTCTGAAAATAGCGAGTAAACACGATAAAATGAACGACAAATAAAAACGTCAAAAACAGAAAGAAAATGGAAATATCAAAATGCAAAAAGGAAGCAAGTGTGCGCGAAAACATTGCATTTTTGGTTATATTTTTATTCGTTTTTACCTGATAATAGGGAAAAACATCATTTTTAATTGCAAAATATTTGGCAGACGTTTAAATTTTTCATAGCTTTGCAATATTCATTAAACGCTTGTAATTAGAACATAAGGCATTTTGGCCATCCTTCGCTGAATAATCAACATGCAACCATAAAGTGTTGTTTTTAATAACTAATGAGAGAAATTTTATGGGAAAAAGGTTTACTATGCTATTGGCCAGCCTCTTCTTGTGTATAGGGCAGCGGCCTGGGCCAAAATGAAAATCTCAGGAACAGTAATCAGTTCGGAAGACGGACAGCCAGTGATTGGCGCCTCTGTCGTTGTTACTGCGCTACAGGTCGAGGAACGGTTATCAATCTCGAAGCGACAGTTTACGCTACCGTGCCAGAACGTGCTAAGCTGCATATATCTTCGGCAGGAATGAAAGCTGTGGACGTAACAGCAAAGGATAACATGCGCGTTGTGCTGAACCGACTGAACACAACGCTAGGGCGAAGTGGTGGTTACGGCGATGGGAATTAAGCGTTCGGCCAAGGCTTTGGGCTTTTCAGCCACGGCTGTTAAAGGCGATGAGATTGCCGCAGCGCACAAACGACATCATGTCGAGCTTTGCAGGTAAGGTGGCGGGCGTGCAAATATCTAGTTCGTCAGTCGACTGCTCGTCTGAGTCGGTTATCGTGCGTGGTATTAGTCCGTTGGGTAGCACTAACCAGCCGCTATATGTTATCGATGGCGTGCCGATTGATCAACGATGCGGTGGTGGTAGCAACGGATTGAACCGCGGTTGCGACTTTGGTAACGGCGCAGGTTCCGTAAATCCCAACGACGTGAGAGCATGACCATCACAGGAGCAGCCGCAACGGCTCTTTTATGGCAGCCGAGCTGCAAACGGCGTTATACTTATCACTACCAAGACGGGCAAGAAAGCCCAAGGGACTGGGCATAGAGTATAACGGCGGCATGCAGTGGGAAACGCTGTTGCGCCTGCCGCAGATGCAAAACGACTTTGGTATGGGTTGGTATGGCGACGAATACCGACAACGAGAACGGCTCGTGGGGACCGCGCTTTCGATGGTTCGTGGTTGCGCTACGGTAACGTTTACCAAGGCACAGAACTTTAAGAGTTCGTGCCAATAAAAACAATGTGCGCGATTTCTTCGACACAGGGCTATAGATACAGCAACAGCGTGTCGCTTAACGGCGCAACAGACGTGAGCAACTTCTTCCTCAGCCCTGTCGCAGATAAGCCAAGACGGTATCATACCCACCAATGCCGACAGCTATAACAAGTACACGTTCTCGGCTGGCAAGGTCATAAGGTGAACAACCTTACGTTCAGCACATCGCAACTATGCTTATCAGCGCAACTCCCTGTGTCTACGGGTCAGAAGTCGAGCTCGATGTACAACAACGTGATGCAAACGCCGCGCGACATCAGCATCGTTGAGCTGAAAGACCTGAACAACCCTCTTCAATACCTCCTGGTTATTACTACGCCCTACGGCGTAACCAACCCCTATTACGTGCTCAACAACTTTGAGAACGGTTTGAAAGCGAGCGTCTGCTATGGCGTTTACTGCTGGATTACGACTTCTTGAAGTACTTTTAAAGCTACCCACCGTTTCGGACTCAGACATCAGTACCGAGCATCACGATATGGGCGAGCCCAACATGTCGGCGCTCTTTTAAGGTACGCCCAACTGGGATGCACGCTCTGCGTAACCTCACGGGGACGAGTTAGCGAGCAAACAACACGCCGCCGCAGATAAACCAAGACCTGCTGGTTATGTTCGACAAAGACCTCACCGACAGCTGGCACATCAACGCATGGTGGAGTTTGAACGGCAACGAACGCCAGATAGCTACCAGAGTGCGGAGGTAACGAACCCCACTATACCCACCTGGCTACAACCTGACAAACACGGCTGATAAGCCAACGATAGACAGTTACCAGCGCACCCAGCGACTGATGGGCGTGCTAGGACGAGGCCAGTGGCGTTTAAAAACATGGTTTACCTCACGCTTACGGCCCGTAACGACTGGTCGTCAACGCTTCCGCGCGCAGCCGCTCGTATTTTTACCCGGCGCAACAGCCAGTTGGATACTCGGAGATGCTTCCGAGAGAACGTGAAGACAGTTAACTACTGCAAGCTGCGTGCACGCATGGGAAAGACGGGTAACGACGCCCTGCCTACATGGTAGACCGTTTATCCGCAAGGTTCGGCCAGTAGTAGCGGATGGGGAACAAGCAGTTTCCTTCACCAATGGCAGCTTGAATGCCTATACCGTGGGCACATACGCGCAGCACGCTACGTCCTGAGATGACCACCGAGTTTGAAGCGGACTGAACATGGCTTTCTGCAAATAGGCTCAGTTTTCGACGCATCGTTCTACAACCGAACCAGCGACCACCAGATATTTAGCCTCGACATGGATGCCGCATCAGGCTATCTTTACCAGAACATGAACCTGGCGAGATACGCAACCGCGGCGTTGAACTCGTAGTTGGTGGTACGCCGTGAAGCTGAAAGACTTTGCTTGGGACGTTGCTGAACTTTACCAAGAACTGGAGCAAGGTAATCAGTCTGCCCGAAGAGCTAGAGCGGTCGTCTATCTATGGATTGACTGGCGGAACAGGGCCTCATGCCGTTAGAGGCGAAGAGTTAGGCGTGTTTAAAGCATACGTGCCACTGCGCGATCCCGCTACCGGGAAAGTGGTTGTCGACAGCAGGCCTACCCATCCGCAATCCCAAGCAGCAGATCGTGGGCAGTATGAACTGCGAGTACACGATGGGCATCAACAACACCTACCTATAAGGGCGTTAGCCTTTCAGTAGACGTGGACATACGCCAAGGTGGAAGATGTTCTCGCGCGCTAAGAACGTAACTTACTTTACAGGAAACGCCATGCAAACGGCTTACAACAGCCGCAACCCGTGGATTATACCCAACACCGTGGTGCAGAACGGAACCGATGCGCAAGGCAAACCCGTGTATGTTGACAACAACACGCCGCTCAATGCCACGAGCATCTATAAGTTCTGGGACGATGAGCGGCTTGGAAATGGGGCGGGCGACCTTATCGACAAGTCGTACATTGAGTTGCGCGCAATCACCTTAGTTAGGCCTTTTGCAAGAAGTGGCTGGCCAACGACCTTCCTCACAGATGTGCGCCTGTCGGCATTTGGCAAACAACCTCTTCCTCTGGACACCTGCCGAAAAACACCTTGTAGATCCTGAGCTAACATCATTCGGCAACGACTTGCGAGGCAACTTCGGCGAGTGGTCGGCCAATCCTAGCTCGCGAAAGTTCGGCTTCAACGTTTCCGTTAAATTCTAAACCCGCAGCATGATGAAAAAGATAACAATACTGGCAGCACTCGCAACGATGGTGTTGAGCGGCTGCAACCTTGACATAAACGACGATCCCAACCTATCCGTCAGAGGCTGGGTACGCCTGAAAAGTTGTTCCCGTCTGCCGAGAACGCTATCGCCGACGTGTTGGGCGACCAGATGTTCACCTACTCGGGCTTTTCTCCCAATACTGACCAACGTCCCGAACAGAACCAATACAACAATCTGGCTGAATTGCACCTTGATGAAGCGTAGCAATCTCTTCGACCGGTGCTACCAAACGCTATATGCCGGCGCACTGAAAGACTTGCAAGAGGTGATGGCGAAGAGCCTCAACAAGGCCGACCACTACGCCTGCACGGTGCTAGGGTGGGCATACCAGCTGCTTTGTCGACAACGATGAGCGATGCGCCTTACTCTGAAACGCTGAAAGGCAGAGCCAACCCAACGCCTAAGTGGGGAAGACGGTAAGACGGTTCTCATGGGTGTGCTAGACGAACTGGACAAAGGCTGAGGCCAACATCGGCGGTGAAAGCATGACGGCAGAGCGACCCCAATGATGAATAAAGTTAAGTCAGTGGAAAGGGATTTGCCAATGCTTTTGCGCCTGCGCATTTACATGCGCTTCATAGACGGCGGGTAGATGTGGCCAACTATACGCAAAAAGCGAAAGACTTGGTGGCTGCCAACGCGCTTTCTGGCAAGGGCAACGCTGTCTACGATGTATTCGCCCGTACAAAATCAGTTTAACCCTGGGTACGGTTCCATATTTGCATTGAGCGCCAACAACTATGTAGCGCTTATCCTTTGGTGGAGTATTACAACGATACCGACGACCCGCGCATTGCCTATGCCATAAACGTAACCGCTGCGACGGGTAGCCTAGTAGGCCAGTGCCTGGCGCAAAAACTACGATGAAAGAATGGAGAAACAAACCAAGATTGGAAAAACTAAACACGTCAGCTCCATCAAAATTTTCAGTTATCGAAGCGCAACCATCTTTGCTGCTTTACCCAGAAGCGAACTGCAATTCTGGTGGCCGAAGTGCAGCTGAGGTTTAACAACGGTGCAGTAAAGCCAAAAACATGTGCTGAGGAAGCGGTGATGCAGACTTCGAATCGCGAAACTTGACATAAAAGAAAAAGGCAGCTGCTCTTGGCGAACGACAAAGTGAAGTTCGACGGAAAGAGCGTTGAAAGAGCAGCTGCAACTATATATGCAGAAGTGGCCGCATTCTTTTATGCGCAACCATGGAAGCGCATGGTCTGAAATAAGGCGCACCAACGTGCGCAAACCAGCAAGTTTACCGCCAAACAGGGTGTTTGAGGGCGAAAAGCCACACCTCGGCAACCTCATTGTGCCGAGCCGTTAACCACATTCAGTGGGCGGTTTTGGCCAAAGCGCGATGCCTTATCCTATACCGCAGCTGCAAACCCTTAACGCAAACGCCGCCTGAAAAGAAAACTGAGCGACCCTGTTTTCTGGGATGTTAAATGATGATGAGGCCTTTGTCCCAGCCTCACTCTCGCGCAGAGGGACGAGAGCTGGATGAAACACACCTTATTATATAACGTATAAACTGCAAAACAATGAACCGATATATCATCAACCTGTTGCCCGCGCTGGCACTCAGTCAGTGTTGAGCATGTAGGCGATGAAAAGTTTCCACCGACTCGAAGGTTACACCCATCGTCTTGATGGACGCAGCGGGCGATGCCGCCAGATTGAGTGGCGATGGGAGCGACGTGTGCCAACGACGGTTGCGCCGCCACTTATATGGGAGAAAAGACTATACCGACAAGATAGAAGTGGATGGACTGGATGCCGTAAACTACCAACGCACCAGGGTTATATCCCGTACTCTTGCACAACGCCAGCGGCACACCTATGAGCAGCGGGCAGTGGTGGCGTTTGTACACCCAAGGTGAGTATCAAAGGCTCGCTGGAACTTCTTCACGCGCTACCGGCACAAAGCGTGTGGATGCCAATGGTGTGGAGCAGCCTACGCAAGAGCTGTAAACGTTACACACACTGGCCAGCGGACTGGTTAGTGGACGACGCTGTCGCGGATATTACCGCGCGATGAAAACTGCGACCAGCCAACAGACGATGCCGTAACCATACGAGCACTGCTGCTCGTGGCCGAAGACGGCACCTGAGCCCTATTCGGTTAAGGCGACGGAAAAAGCTCGTGCAGTTAGAGGCTTTCTCGAGATGCCGCTTTAACGCCAAGAAAGGTGTTTACGCGGACGGTTACCTGCCAAAGAGGGCGACACACAGCATTGTGTTGAACAGATAAAAAGCAACGATTGCGAAGAAATACATCATCACCATTAGCCGCCGCAGCGTTGCCCTGATGCGGTCTTTCGGCTACGACGTAAAACGAACGAAAGCCAGGCGGAACGGAAGTAGAGGCAGATGGCGAACTTTTGGGTTGTGCGTGTGCACGAAGTGAACGCCGACGGAACGCATACGCAAAACGGTTTTTGGCGGCAGCACCTGTAACCTGCAAAACCTATAACACGGTAGAAAACACGGCCGACAGGATGTGGGTGAACGTCGAGTGTTGGCGAAAAGTGGAGCCTGTTGCGATACGCCCATTAATTATGGCGCGCGACCTAACGTCAAAATGTGAAAAGCCGTGTACAACAGTGACGATGCTGGGAGCAGCAGTGAGCATTACCGACGGGAAAAGTGCTGGAGGGCGGGGCACCACCTGCACAACCTGCCCTGAGACAGCATCGTTTTAACGTGCAGCTGAGCAGTGCCCAGGGCAAAAACCTATCGTGTAACGGGGCACCAGCGAAAGCGGATTTACCGAATAAGGTCAGCCGCTATTGCGTATTTCGTAAGGCTTAGGCCAGTAACAACACATGACAACCGTGTTTGCATGGTGTGTTCGTCCTGGCCAAATGTGCTGACGCAACATCGTGTTACTTACACCGATGCTTTCATGGGGCGTGCCACATTTGTGGTGCGCCCCTTTGGTTGGGGCGTAAAGGCCGTTAAAGCCAAATACAACAGAAGGCCACGTAGGCAAGTAAACCACGCATAGCAAGTAAATCACGTGTAAAAAGTAAATCGCATGTAACAAGTAAGTGGCGTATAGCCTTTCCAAATCGGTTATTTAGAGCCTGTGCAGATTTTGTGTATGGTTGAGCATATTACCGTCTTGTTCTTAGCAGGCGTAGCGGGCTGCGTCGAGAGAAAAAGACGGGTGCAAAGATGCCGACAAGCAAACGAAAAGATGAACAGGAAGCGATGGAAACAACCTAAAAATATGGGTAAGCGTTCTAACGACCGATTGGGAATAACTGGTAACCCAGGTAAACTAGGCGGTATGGCAAACCAGCAAGTCAGATACTACTGATCCTCGCTTGCTCTATACACTAATGCTCTTTTAGTTCGCGATCTTGTTAGATAGCCGTAAACAAAATTGCCTTTGGGAAAATGGTTGTTGAGATGAATGCATGAGACGTGCGTAGCATGCCACCAATATGCACTCACGCAGATGAGCAGGGCATGCGTCTGCTTGTTTATGATGTGCCCATGTAAGCTTCCGTAAATCCATTTCTGCCTGACTGCCGTAACTCACCACCTGATACTCGCCAACTCTTCAACCCACAACTCCTCACCTCGTCATCTCACTCACTTTCGTCAGCTCCGATCAGCTTGCCAACTCGTTAACCTGCAGCCCGTCGTAACCTACAAACTCACCAACTCACTTAAATCGTTATCTTTATTTTACAATGTCGTCTCTAATTCTTACTTCGTTCAGCGAAAATACAGGTTCGAAATGAGGTAAACCACTACTATTTCTGCTTTTACATCTTCTAAGCGTGTCCTTTTTAGAGAAAAACCTGCGTTTTGCACCATTTAGTCTTTCTGTAGATTGGTTTGCAGAATCGTAATTTTCAGGCCCTAATTGCTTTCTTTTAGCCCCGCAAGTCACTCTCTAGCGCATATTTTCGTCTGCGAACCTCTGCTCTGCCCATAACTCGCAGGGTTGGATCATACCACGGTGACGCGGAGTGCATCGTCTTTTCGCTTGCCATTTTAGCGCACCAAAGACGCGCACATTTCAGCACGAAAACGCAGTGCAGTAGCTCGCGCAAAACGCAGTGCACGTTTGCTTGTCAAAACGCAGTGCAATTAGCACTCAAAACGTAGTGTGATGGCCGCCAAATAGCCCCAAAACTGGTGCAACAGGTGTTTCTGCTAAATATTCGTCCATCCACCCACACTCTGCATCAAAACGACTTTTGTCGCGAATCGATTTTGTGAACGGGCGGCGATTGCGACGAAAAGCCAATTCCTGCGTTAAAATAACATGCCGAAAATTGCGCCACAAAACGAAGATGCGCAACCTGTTTGCTGGCGAGAAGTGGGGCGCAAATTGCTGGGAGAGGAGCAGGTGCACTGCGGATTAGGAAAGTCGTGCCGGTTTTGAAGTTTGGCGCATGCGAATAAACCCCAATCGCGGTTAGTATCGCTTACACTCTGTGTCAGGTTGTCTCATCGCTTCCTATTCATCCCTTTCGTTTGCTTGTCGGCATCTTGCCCTGTCTCATTTCTCCCGACGCCCGTTGCTGTCTTCACAGTAAAGGCAGGCAATATGTCAACTATCAAAACAAAATTCCGGTCACGAGGCTCCTGGGTCAACCGATTTTGGGATGAAACAATCGCGCGATGAGGATATGCGTAACGAATGCTTTTGCGATGGCTTTTGTCAGCAAATACAGATAAATGGAAGCGAGCGCGCGGATAATTGCGCCCGAGAAAAACCATTGGTGGCTAAAATGCGGAAGAGGGCTCAAAAAGGCTGAATAAAGGGCGCGTGTATGTCTCTAAATTGTGGGCTTAATGGCTCTTGTAGGCCTTTGACATTACGCGCTAAGAATGTGGATTTGGTGCGTTGGAGTGTTGTTGGTGAAAATATAAGTTCCACAACAGCTAGTGTTTGAGTGCTGTGAAACCACACACACTCATCATGGGCACGTTTCGGCCAGGGCAGATGTAGGCAATTTTGTTCCGCACTTGAGCGTGCGCGTACGTAGTATTTATCTGACAAGATAAAAAGTTGCACCTTTGTTTTTGCGGCTATATTCTACGTGCAAGCAGCTGCTCCGCATTATGCTGCAGGTCCTGTTTCTCTTATTGTTCTCCTGTATGTCGACCGTTTTACTGGTTGTTGGCACGTTTGTTCTGCGCCAGTATGTGTCTTTTCTTCTCCACCTTTATGTTGTTGTTCTGTTTTACGCTGGCAACGTGTTTGTCATGGGTCAGCAATGTGCGTGTTCATTGATACTTATGCTGTGCTTACAAAGAAGGCTGTGGATACAGAAACTTTAAAAATCTGCGCGACTTATTGTGAGACAAGCGCTTTCTCAACGTGATGAAAAGCATGCTCAATCACCTTTCGCTGCCATTAACGGAATTTGCCCATCACACACCAGAGAACGAAATAGGGATCATAACTCTGCGAAGCCTTTGGGAAACAACTCACAGTGACATTTTTAAGTTTGTATCACGACATTGTTAGCAGCGCCTGTAAGAACGACAGTGAGGCCACGCTGTTGAGGCTACGAAAGTGTGAAAAGAGTAAAGGCATTGAAGGACTGTAGTTACAGCGTCCTTTACCATGGGAGTTTAAGAAACGAGCCTTTCAACCAAACAAACAACATTACTAGTAACAATTGACTTTTGCTCTATGAGTGAAGAACTGCAACATTAATGATTCTGTGCCTTGGCTTTCTTCACTGCAGCGCAGAACCGAAAGTCAGTGGAACGGTGGTAGACGAGTCTGGCGAACCCATTATCGGAGCTCTCGGTAAGGTTATAAAGAGACAACGCTGGGCGCGGCCACCAACCTCGATGGAAGGTTTACGCTCGACAACGTACCACGAACGTAGCGACGGTTAATCGTTTCGTACATTGGTATGAACACGGTAACGGCAAACCTATTAAAGCGAGATGCGCATCGTCGCGAGTCGGATGCTAAACAAATCGACGACATTATCGTGGTGGCTTTTCGGTAGCAAAAGCGCGAAGCGTTCACTGGTTCGGCCCGGCGTCTAATGCCGACAAAGATAGCCGAGCGACAGTGAACAAACCCCTTGTCGGCCTTAACGGCGAGTTTCGGGCGTACAGATGATTGAAGGAAACGGTTGTCGTCGTCGCCCACCATATCCGCAGTCATCAGTTCGCTCAATGCCGGCAACGCTGCTCATCGTTGTCGACGGACTTCCTATTCGGGCTATATACAGCGACATCAATCACCGCCACGTTAGACGGAGACGTCAGCGTGTTGAAATGATGCTGATCGAACTCGCTTTACAGTGCGCGGTGCAGTTAGCGGTAATCTCATTACCACCATATGGCCAAACGCGGCAATGCCGTTATCTCGGTAGAGCCAAGTGGGGCTTTAGCGAAGATGCCAAAGTTGATTGCGACTATGTTTCCTCGCCTGGGAGTATTACGAAATGTTTATGAGTCCGTTTCATAACAAGCTTCATTTTGGCGATGGTACTGGATGCTTATTCGGCTCACTCAAAGCAAACAGAACGATACAAGCTCAAGTGGCGATGGCGGATTGGGCAGTGACCAGTATGATGTGCCGCAGGCGAAAAGGTACTTATTGGTCAGAAACGACTGAACCCACATGCAACGCTGGGCAACGTGGTTCGGCACAACGGCAGAGTACATGCTTTATCGACGATTGGAAAGAAAAGAGGGATCGCGCAAGGGGCTCCGCCAGAGTACTAACATCGGCATCAATGGCGGAACAGACATCTTCAAGACCTACGCCAGCATCGGTTATATGAAGAACAACGGCGTTTGTTACGGTTCGGACTACACGCGCCACGGCGATTGAAGTCGGAGTACCAAGCGCGCAGCATGGTTAACCTTCGGCGGCAACATCGGTTAGCCGCAGTCGAATTCCTCCCGGGCAATGCCTTTTGGTGCGCCCACCAAATTCCACCAATCACCCCGTACCTGCGCGATGGAAAGGGCAGACATTATGACGAGCGGCGCGGAAAGATGTCACGACACGGCAATGGAGGTTAACGGCATTACGCGGGCTATCTAGTCTGAACCCAGGGCTCCGCTGCAAAGCCGACTCTGGATGTGTCGACAAACGAGCAACGCGCCTACGGAATGCAGGGCTATGCCAGACATTACGTTCTTAGAAACTTTTAAGTTTACGGCCAACGTGAGCATCTATAGATACCGAAAATCGCGACAACGACGCCGCACGCATGACGCACGAGCGGCACGTATTCGCACCATCCTCTGCTCGCGACGCAGCAGCTGCTCAGCTATAAAGGATGCTCAGGACGCTCGGCCCTCCTTGGTCACGTAGTACACCAGCTAGCACGCACGTCATACCGACGCGGGCGCAGGCGCATCTGCGATCGCGCACGCAGACGTGTACAACATGAAGGCAGTCTTCGTGTCGGGAATACGACTACGACAGTAAACATTTCGCATCGGCATCCTTTCCCTGCCGCGACGGTTCGTCGCTCCATCAGTGAGACCACTGTGGCGTTTGGCGCGCGCATGGGTATTAGCGCATGCAACATCTATGAAGCGCACTTTGGAGCTAAGGCCAGCTCAGCGATGCATTTCATTCGGATCAGACCTGACGGCCGTCAACGGCGAGGCATCGTTGGCTTTCAGCAACAAAGGCAAGCGAGACATCACGGAAACAAACACCAACATCAACACAGGCGTTGAGTTTGAACTCTTCAACCGCCATCCGGGCAGCAGAATACTATCAACGCGAAAACCACCCGACATGTTGTACTACGGTTCGCGTCCGTCGCTCGGGATACGGCGGCTATTACGACAATGTAGGCGACATGATGAACCGCGCATATCAGTGAACCTCGATCTGAACTCATCCACCGCAAAGGCCTAACGTGGGCGATGAACTGTCAACATCACGACAACAGCAACAAAGTGAGCTATCTCCGGCGAGAGAACAAAACGCTGATGAAAGACGGGCACGGCGGTTTGCTGCCGATGGCTTGCGTTACATTGGCGAGGGATTGCCCGTCACACGTGGTACATGAAGAGGTCGCCGGCGTAAAACGAGCAAGGCTGGCACGTGGTATTACACAGACAACGCCACGGGCAAGCAGAAAACGACCTACCGATTACAGTTCGGGCGACGACTGTTGAGTGGGCAATCCACACCCCGACGATGTACGGCGGTTTCGGTACATCGCTGCGGGCCTGTAGCTCGATCGTAACATTAGTTTTCATTCTACTCTATCGGCGGAAAGGCACTCGACAACGGATAGAACATGATGGGCAGCCAATGGCAACCATCTCGCCGCAATCGTACCACAAAGATCTGCTAAAAGCCTCGGACCAGAGAGAACCCCAACACCAGCGTTCCGCGCTTTCCGGTATGGCGACAACAACACGATAGCCTACTCAGACCGATTCCTCATAGATGCGAAAGCACGCTCACATTCAAGTCCGATAAGCTTGGGCTACAATTTCCCATCACAGCTCATCAGAAAGCTGCAGCTACAGCTTGCGTGTCTTCCTATCGTGTGACAACGTGGCTTATTGGAGCAAACGCAGAGCTTTCGACCCCGAACGGCACTCAGCGGCGACGTATACGACAGCGTATACCCAACCATGCGCACCGCCTCGGCGGGCATATCCGTTAAATTCTAACAACAAGGAAAAGGAACAACATCTCATGAAAAAGGTTCATCAAAAACATCATACTTGTGTGTCTTGCAGTGCCAACACTAACCGCTTGCTTGGAAGAGGCATACCTGGGCGAGGGTTTCACGCAAGACCAATTGCCCGGTACAGACAACTCGGTGGCGTCGCTAGCAAAGGCTATTCCCGGGGCGATGCCTCCGCATGGGCAGCGGAAACGGACACCACGGATACGCCGGGACTGGCAATGGACAGAGACTGCATGGGCGCCGAACTGCCCGTGTTCAACACCTATGCGACGCTATGGCGACCTGACCGACTGCAACGACCCGCGCTACGTGGCAACCGATTGGTGGTATTTTTACTACGAGCTTATCTATAAAGCCAACCTCACGCTGAAGCGCAATCAACATCGATGCCTCTACATCTGCCGAGGCTTTGGCCCACGCCGGCAACGCCCCTGGCTATCGTGCCTTTGCCTGTTACGATATGGCTTTCGCCTACGAATACAAGAGAGACAGGATACGAGGTACTAGATAAAAAGGCCGAGCAGATAAAATCTACGGCTGGCTGTGACCCTGTTGGTCCGAACGACACCACGCAACAAGAGGGAACAAAACGACAAGCGCGCACCCTTCTACACCATGCGCTTCATCATGACCGACGCTGAACGGCCGATACTGCGCAAGGCTCTCGCCGAACAGGTGCCAACACGACGGTGGACAAGGCGCTATCTTCGGCGTTAAGGCGCGGCTCGGCTGCAACTGAAA